>TARA_R100000306_G_scaffold62581_2_pt1 | contig 62761 bp, 38 predicted proteins | sample TARA_R100000306 | Tara Oceans TARA_R100000306 (sample SAMEA2620824) | marine metagenome | biome: marine biome (ENVO:00000447); feature: mesopelagic zone (ENVO:00000213); material: "saline water (ENVO:00002010), including plankton (ENVO:xxxxxxxx)" | depth 1000 m | reverse complement strand
ATAAAGTTTCTACTAATAACTCCCTCGCAAAATGGGGGGATTACAACTCCAGTTCCAACACGCTTCCCAATAGGATCGTTCCACCCCATCCTCCGCACCAGAGACTCATTGACAACCACGTGTCTTCCTCCGGTCACGTTTCGTGCGAACCCATCACCCGCAAGCAATGGTATATTCATTGTTTCCAAATAGTCTGAGTCAACCGACAAGTAAGCCACATTGACGTTCTCTGTAGCCCCGGTGCGACCCTCTACTTTTTGGATGCTTATCGCACTGCCTGAGCCTGGCAAGTTTTCGGCGGCTGATATGTGCCGGATCGGAAGTTCGCTTAACAGCTGTTCCTTTATGAGTGGGATTTGTTGAAGGACATCAGCACCTTTCAACCGAATGGCGATTCTATCATTCACTTCAAACCCTAACGGTTTAGTCTTCAAGTAATCGACTTGTGCCGCCATCAATGATGCACAAGATGCAATCGCTACTGTGATAGCCAACTGGATTAGCACAAGGATCTGTCCAATTGAAAATCGCTTCGTATCCAGGGCCTTGCTCGAGGTCAGCCCCGCCTTAATCGACAAGCTTGCTGACTTGAAGTAAGGGTATAGCCCAGTAACTACACCAAAGATCAAACCTATGACTAATATCTGAACGAAACTGCTATATTGTAAAATGATTTCAGTCAATTCAGACTTTTGTAAGGTTTCGCTAAAGTAACTAGTCTTAATGAAAGTCGCTGCAATGAGATAACCAACAATCGCTGCAAGAACAGATAGCATAGTAGACTCAATAACCAGTTGCCAACCCAAGCTATTTCTACTCGCCCCAAGTACTGACTTCACAGCCAGTTCCCGCTGGCGAGTTATCAGTTGAGCAACTGTTATACTGATATAGTTTAATCCCGATACAACAAGCAAGAAGATGGCAACTATAGAGAATCCATAGACATAAAATATATTTCCGACCGGCGCATCATTCATGAAAGATTCGCCAAAATGAGCATCGGTCAAGGGTTGAAGGTCCATTGTGAAGCCCTCTATGTAGGCACTCTGCAATGGCTCCATTCTATTTCGATAAAATCTGTCGGCTATCGATGGGAAAGTGGACTCATCAAAACCGGGGTTTACCATAAAATAAGTGTAAAAGGACGCAGACCAGACCGAAGCCGGCGGCTGCTGTTGGAAATCTGGCGAAATTGAGTCGAGGGCTGATAGAGGGAGTAACGCATCATAGCGAAGGTGCGTGTTCTCGGGTAGATCCTCATAAACCAACACAACGCGGTACTGCGTAGTAGGACTTTGTATTGTCTGTCCCACCGCGCTCTGTTCGCCAAAATAGTAACGCGACATACTCTCGCTTATCGCAATATCGTTAGGACTGTTGAAGATCTCACCACCTTCTCTCTCCACTACAACATGTGTAAATATATCAAAGACACTTGGATCAGCATGAAAGACACTATCCCAGACACGTTGGTTAGTCCCGAATTTGAAAGTGTTCTCTGGTGCGCGGTAGAAGCGAGCGTATTCGCCCAGCTCAGGAAAGTCTTCAACCATCAGTGGTCCCAAACTATATCCAGCCAATGGACCTTCCGCAGTACCCAGATCGCCCGGTAGTGATATTCTTGTAATGAGCCGATAGATTCTTTCATGATTTACATGATGTCGATCATACAAAAACTCGCTCTTTAGAAACGAGATTAGGACCAACACACCCGCAAATCCAACGCTCAGGCTTACAATGCTGATAAAGAAGTAGAGTTTCTCCCTCTGGTACTTTTTGAGAGAACTTTTTATCGAGTGGATTATCATCTTATTCCCCGCTTCCAATTGCTTGTCCCGAAGCATTCTAGATACACTCGGACATGTCCCTGTTTCGTTCTGCCATGTGTCTTTGCAAAACTTCGTCTACGTTTGAGGCGGGATAGCTATCAATAACCTTCCTAATCAAGGTTGACGACGATCCCCCAAAATAGATACTGATGAGCTTTTCCAGCTCGAGACGCATGGCTTCATTTTTCGGTGTGACAGGGAAGTAGATATATCGATTTCCTCTAAGACATCTGCGCAGGTACGCTTTCTCTACGAGTATACGCATATGCGTTCGAACTGTTGTGTAGCTTATAGCGTCCGTCAATTCATCTTTGACCTGCCTAGCTGTGGCGCCTTCTAATCTATACACGATCTCCATGACCTGACGCTCTCTCCTGGGGAGAGCTGAGGGTGGACAACTATTCTTTTCGGACTCGATCATTTAATTCGCCATGTTGGAAATTACATAAACTTGATGTGATCGCAAGATCTTACTCTCACCGTTTTATCTTATTACTTCTCCAGCTCAATCCGCTCACACTCAACCATCTGCCCCATAACCCGACGTAATTTCCCTATCCCCTGCTTCTAGCCCTTACCCCACTTCCAGATACCGTTTGTTGCGCCGCCTGCTAACTTTTACTGATATCACTTCGACCTGGCAGGTTCCCATCTCAAAACCTGAATCCCTATTCATAGTGAAGAGTAGTAACTGGATTAACCCAGACTACCTGCCAAACCTTGGCCGAAATAGTTAGCGCTCCAAGTAATACCACGATCATGACTGCCTGCACAAAATGCCATAGCCCCACCTCGACTGAGTCCGTAAAATCAGATAACCACAGCTTGACTAGTGAAAATCCAACCGGCCACGCGACAGCGTTCGCCAGCAAAAAAAGGACGCTGTACTCTCGGACAGTCAACTTGAGAATATCAACACCAGAGGCGCCAAATACCTTCCGTATTGCCGTCTCCCTGGCATTCTGATTTGCGGAGAATGTGGCGTGACCATACAGCCCCAGACAGGCAACAAAAATCGCAAGGAAGGTAAACTCAAGAAGCTGGGATAAGAATTCGACCTCCTCCCCCAACAAACCTTCTACCCTGCTGCTCAACATCTCGTATGCAAACGGATGCTCTGGATAGACGCGCTCCCAGGCTGCCTCGATCGTTGCTAACCCCGACTCTATTGCCTCCGGAGCCATACGGATGATCAAGGACCATTCTGGTTCGCTTCGGAGGTGAAACACGAATGGCTCGACCGCATGTTGTGGACCATTAAAGCGAGCATTTTCGATAACGCCAACTACTCTATAGTCCTTTCCGTTTCTACCTCGCAGGATTTGGCCCACGGCAGGACCTGCCCACTCAAATATTTGTGCAGCGGCCTGGTTGACGATCACAGAGCCTAATTCCGGATTGGTCATCGTATCATTGAAGTTTTCTCCCTCGATCAGACTCAACCCCAATGTTGGAAAAAAAGATGGATCAATCAGCGCGTAGCTCATCATGAGCTCAGTGTTCCCTTGTCCCCTCGTCTGCGGGGCATAACCCAACTTCCCTGTTAAACCGCCAGGCAGGTAACTGCTATTGGTGAAGGAGGAAATCTCTGGAACGCTTTCAAGTTCATTGGACAGAGCTTGATAACGGCTGAGCATATGCCATTCGCGAAAATCGAGGTAAACCACGCTCCGTGGATCAAAACCGAGCGGCTGATTCTGCAGGAATTTAATCTGAGCATTAATAACCAGCAACACGATTATCGCTGTTGTTGAGATGGCAATTTGCACAATCACCAAAGCTTTGCGAGTAGTGGCTCCTTTGCCACTTTTGGGGAAGTCGCCTTTCAACCCCCCAATCGGCCTTTCGGAACTCAGCACAAATGCTGGGTACAGCCCCGCAAAAAATGCAGTGCACAATAATATTGCAGACACAGCCAGAACATGTGCTGGGTTGCTGAATAAATAATTGAGTGGCTGCTCAACTGTCGGGATAGCAATCCAAGGAGAAATCAACGCAATCAAAAGCAGGCTCAAGAGCGTAGCAATTGCCATCATCACGAAAGACTCTGTCAAGAACTGTGCGATCAGCTGAGGCCTGGATGCACCTACGGTTTTACGAATGCCAACCTCCTTTGCCCGTGTCACCGCTTTTGCTGTGGAAAGATTAATGAAGTTGCACACTGCGATTATCATCAGCAGCGCTGCAATAGCACTCAATACATACATCTGACGAAAGTCTTCCTTACCCGCATTTACCTCGTTCTGCACATCCTGTGAATGCAAATGGATGTCTTCAAGTGGTTGCATGATTATCGAGATATAACCGGACTCTTCACGTTCTTCCACCAATTGCTGGATTTTTTCCTGCACCAGAGCGGCATCGCTGCCGAGAAAAAGTTTGATGTATGCCTGCATCGAGATAGAGTGCCAGGATTCCAGATCGGCAGCCGCCTCTGGTGGCCACGAAGGATCCGGACGATCCGACATAATTAAGTCTGCCTGTATGTGAGAATTAGCAGGCATGTCCTCCATGATGCCCACCACGCGCATGTCCCGGCTATTGAAGATATTGATGACTTGCCCGACGGCTTCCTGCTCGCCAAACAGTTGCCTTGCAAACGACTGTGAGAGCACGACAGTATTAGGCTCGTTCAATGCGTCGCCACTCACCCCGGAGATCATGGGAAAATTGAATATTTGAAAAAACTCAGAATCCGCTAAAAGCGCTTGGTCCAGATAATGGATCTGTTCATTTACACGGACTGTAACCGATAGGGAAAATCGGAATCGGGACGCAATCTCAACCTCTGGCACTTCGTCACGTACTGCAGGAATCAGCGCATTGGTAACCATACCGGCGAGGTTAGAGTTTGGTTGGCTAGTATCAACCAACAGAAGTCTATAGATTCGCTCCGAGTCAGCATGAAAACGGTTAAAAGAGTAGTGGTAACTGACGTAGGTAAAAATAATCAAGGCACAGGTAATCGCAACGGTAAGCCCCGCAAGATTGATCACGCTGGAGGATTTGTCAGCTTGGAACTGTCGCCAGTAATGAGTGATGAATACCATCTGTGCCACCTATTGTTTTAATTAGCTCTAAATTGAAAGGTTGACCTTAACGCCAGCCGTGCCAATCGTTCAGGCAAGCCTACTTATCAGGTATACACATCCCGAGATTACAGAATCGGTATATATAGTTCTCATGACTACCTAATTCCGCCCGAAAAGTTTTTCTTTATAAACCACTTTTTTAAGTAGCCGTTGATCACCTTCCCAGCTCAATCCGCTCATACTCAACCATCTGCCCATACCCTGACGTAATCACCCTGTCCCCTGCGGCCAGTCCTTCCCGCACTTCCAGATACCGATTGTTGCGCCGCCCGCTGACAATGTCGCGACGCGTGGCCTGCGTGCCTTCGTCGTTCAGCACAAAAACCCAGTTGCCGCCAGTATCCCGAATAAAACCGCCGAGCGGTAACATCAGGGTTTCCACCGATGCCCCAAGCGTTAGTTCCATTTGTAGGGTTTGCCCCCGGCGGATGTTGTCTGGAGGCGCACCAATAAATTCAAGATCGATCATGAAAGTGCCCTGATTGATCTCCGGGTACACTTTGGAGACAACGGCATCCCGCTCCTTACCTGCGAGGGTAAATCGCACCTGCTGGCCGGGCGTGACACGACTGACATAGAACTCATCCACTGGCGCCACAATTTTGTACTGGTCAATCGAGTCTATCTGCCCAAGGCGTTCACCACGGCTCTTGTTTTCGCCTATCTGAACGGTCAGAGATGTCAGTTGTCCAGACACCGGCGCACGCACCAACAGGTTCTCGAAGGTATTCATGGCCAACTGCAGATTCTGCTCCAGCTTGGCCATCTGGCCCTCTATCTGGGTAATACGCTCTATGCGGATCTGTTCTTCCAGTTGCTGACGCTCCAGCGTGTTTTCGTAAACTTCCTGCTGGTATTGCAACTCATCAACAACTGACTGATAGTCATCCTGGGACACCAGATTATTGTCTTTCAGAGGCTTCAGCTGCCGGTAACGTCTCTCAAGTACGTTCATCCTGTAGCGTGTATCAATCAGCTGGCGTTCCGTCTGCAGTCGTGTCGTTTCAAGGCTGTTGCTGATATTTTTAAGGTTGTTCAGTTGCTCAGTCGTTTGCGTATCATTGTTGGCCACCTGAAGTTGTAACGCGCTGTTGCTAAGTTGCAGCAGCGGCTGTCCCTCTTTTACGTAGCTGCCCTCTTCCACCAGAATCGCTTCAACCACACCACCATCGACTGCATCCAGAAACACTGTGTTCAGCGGTTGTACTGAGCCACGCACGGGCGTCACATCCTCAAATGCACCTGTAGTTACTTGCGAGATCATTACCTGTTCGGCTGGAACTCGATAAGTTCGAATCGATGCATCGCGCAACATCGCCTGCAGCCCCCACGCCGCCAGCAGAAGCGTTATAGCCGCCAGCCCCCACTGCCACCAGGGGCGTGGTTGTTTCTCGATTGCACGGTCCATCAATCCCCTCCAGGCTTATTCATAACGAAGGGCATGAACCGGATTGCGATTGATGGGCCCCCAGGACTGCAACACCATCGTGATAAACGCGAGAACGATGGTGAGCAGCGCAGCGGCCGGGAACACCAGCAGGTTTATTTCATCCCGGTAGGCGAAGTTGGCCAGCCAGGAATTTATCCAATAGTAGGACAGCAGCGATGCGATTGCCGAGGCAATCAGCACCAGAAAAAAAACATTCTTGAACAAGGCAAACAACAGTTGTCTTGGGCTTGCACCAAGGACTTTGCGAATGCCAATTTCTCGCGTTCTGCGCTCCGTTGTATAGGCGGTTAAACCCAGGAGACCAAGACAGGAAATGAAGATGGACACCGCCGAAGAATACGCCAAAGTGGATATAATATTGGATTCACTTGTGTAGCGAGACTCAATAATGTTGTCGAGAAAACGATACTGAAATGGTAACTCCGGCATATGTTGCCGCCAAACCGACTCCAGCTCTTGCAAGGTTCCCTGGTCAGCGTCCTCCCTTAATACAACGGTTACCCGGGCATCCTGGTTAAACGCTACTTCCGGATCCAGAGTGCTGTAGCTTTCGGGTCGAGACAATCTAATAATCAGAGGACTGACAGGCACCTGTAATCCATCGAAGTGGAAATCCCTGACTACTCCCACCACAATCTCTGATCCCTCTATGTCCCCGGGTAATCCGGTACGCATACCAATTGGGTCTGACCAACCTAGGGTCTGTACAAGAGTTTCATTAACGACAACGGTGCGGCCAGTATCCGCATTACTCATTGAGCGCCCTTCCACCAACTCCATCCCCATGGCCTGCAGGTAGTCGTCTCCAGCATTCTGAAAGGAAAGAAACATGGAATCCATCTGACCCTGCTCTGTCTCAACCCGCCAGTTCCCGGATGAAAAACCCACGGCTGGATCTGCGGTGGAAAACGTTGTCGCCTGCACGGCTGCCAGCTGCTCCAGGCTTCTGGTTAGGGCGGGCACTCTAGTGATTGCCTGAGCACCTTTAACGGTCAGCACCAGGCGGTTCTCCTGATCAAATCCAAGGGGCATATTGGCAATAAAATGCATCTGGCTTAAAACCAGCACAGTGCTTGAAATGACAGAAATCGTGACGGCAAACTGAAAGACGATCAGTGCCTTGCGCAAAATCGGTTCGCGAACACTGTTATGGGCAGCGCTCACATGTGGAGATACCGATTGAGTGGCTATCCAGGCAGCCGGATAGAGTCCTGCCAGAACTCCAAGTATCAGCGCGGCAATCAAGACCGCACCGAGCACCAATGGGGAGCTGTAAACTTCCAGGCTCAGTTCATCAATCAAGACAGCAGGCACACCAGTGCGTACCATCACCTGAATGACAAGCAACGCGAACACAGCAGCCAGCACCGACAGAAAAACGGATTCAAGCAAAAACTGCGCAACCAATTCACCGCGTTGCGCGCCCAGTAAGCGCCGGACGCCCGCTTCCTTAAAGCGTCGCGTCGCGCGCGCCGTGGCAAGGTTAATGTAGTTGACGATAGCCACCAGCAATATCAGTACGCCTATCACGGCGTAGGCATAAACAATCAACAGATTGCCAAAGGGCTGGTCAAACTCGACCGGCTGACCAAAATGCACGTCTGCAATTGGCGTGAGAGCCATTGCGCTGTTGATGCCGCTCCCGCGCAACACCTCTGCCGTCGTTTCCTGCCAGAACACATCGAAGAACGCCGAGAACTGCGAGGTGTCATAGTTCTCCGGCATTACAAAGTAGGTGTAACTGTTTACAGTAAATAGCGCCATAACTGGATCAGCCGGTGACCGAGCAAAACCCGGCCCGTGGATGGGCACCAGCACGTCATATTTTAAATGCGAATTTTCCGGCACATCTTCGAATACCAATGAGATGCGATAGTCATTGCCATTAACAGTGACAAGCTCGCCGATGGAGTTATCGCCATTAAAGTGCAGTTGGTTAAAGCTTTCGCTGACTGCTATTGAGTTCGGATCATTCAATGCAGTACGTGTATCACCGTAGACCGCAGGATGACCAAATACCTCGAAAACATTGGTATCCGTTCCGTACAGAGCCTCCTGATAATAAACCTCATCGTTGACTGTCAGGAGTGAATTGTCTGGCAAGCCCTTAAAGCGAACGAATGCCTCAATGTCCGGGTTGCGCAAGGCAAGCGTCGGCGCGATGGCATCTGACATCAGCGCAAAGGTATTGGTGCCACCCTGATTGATCAGGTCAATGGTGGCCCGGTATATCTTTTTGTGTCCATCAGTGTGCTGGTCATAAGTCAGTGCCTGATACACGTGCAAACCAATTAGCAGGCAAGCGACAATGGCGAGCGTCAAGCCGGCAACGTTAATCGCCGCATAGAATCGCTCACGCCGCAGATTTCTCAACAACAATTTAATATGGGTAGCCATAGCTCTTACCTCTTAGATTGTTGCCGACTCACTGACAATCCGGCCATCCAGCATGCGGATGATTCTGCTGCCGACCGAGGCGTCTTCTGGCGAGTGGGTCACCATGACAATGGTGGTGCCTTCTGCGTTCAGGGAACTGAGCAGTCCCATCACCTCAGCACCATGTTCGCTGTCCAGGTTGCCCGTTGGTTCGTCGGCCAGTATCAGCTTGGGTGTATTGACGATGGCTCTGGCAACGGCAACCCGTTGTTGCTGACCGCCAGAGAGCTGCCGTGGAAAATGTTTAAGGCGATGCGCCATATTCATTTTCTCCAACACAAACTCGACTTTTTTCCTGCGCTCTGCCGCAGGCGTCCGGGTATAAATGAGAGGCAGTTCGACATTCTCATATACATTGAGTTCGTCAATCAGATTGAAGCTCTGAAAAACAAAACCGATGTTGTGTTTGCGAAGTTTGGAGCGCTTGCGCTCGGAGTAGTCCGCCACGTCTTCGCCCATGAACCAGTAGGCGCCGCTGTCCGGGTTATCGATCAATCCAAGAATGTGAAGCAAAGTGGATTTGCCACAGCCTGAGGGGCCCATGATGGAAGTGAATTCGCCCTCGTTGATGCCAAACTCGACTGATTCCAGGGCAGTGGTTTCTACCTCATCGGTGCGAAACAGTTTGCTGAGATTTTCCGTTTTTATAATCATTGTGTATTCCTTTAGTACCGGCTATCGCATCATATATGCTTTAGGCAGCAAGTTCTGCGCCACAACCATAAACCTCATGTTTTCAGCATCTTATGTCTACGCGGCGCCATATCTGCAGTAGTATTGTTTCATCATGGCACACCGCAATTGCCCCACTTTGAAACACTTGTGCCGATTATTTCTCCAACAAACACTACTGGCGAATTAAGCATATCGAGTTTATGTCGTAAAAGCTGGACTTGAGCCTCGTTTTTGTTCTACTTTGAAACAAAACCAGCTTTACTCGCAAGGAGTGCCTTCAATCGGTGCCTGACTCAAACGCTCAACGTATACTTGTAGTCGATGATGACCAGGACGTACTACTCAGTGCGCAGGTCATACTGAAGTCTGCATTTCCAGCTGTCCGCTGCCTGTCCAACCCCAGTCAACTCAAAGACGAATTACCCGACTTCTATCCGGATGTAGTGCTGCTGGACATGAATTTCACACGCGGAATGGTAGGTGGCGACGAAGGTTTGTACTGGCTGGACTTTATAAAACAGTTCGACCCGAGAATTCAGGTGGTCATGTGCACGGCTTACGGTGAAGTCGATCTTGCCGTACAGGCCATCAAGCTGGGCGCTGCCGATTTTGTGCAAAAGCCCTGGTTAAATGAAAAACTGGTAGCAACCGTCAAAGCCTGCGCCAGACTTGCTCAATCTGAACGTGAATTAGACAGACTTCGTACTACCAGGCAGGAGCTGGGCAGCGTCTCGAACAAGACGTCCGAACTGGTAGGCGAGTCAGAAAATTTTCGGGCGATACTTGAACTGGTCAAACGAGTCGCCGGTACCGACGCCAATGTATTGATCACAGGTGAGAATGGAACCGGCAAGGAACTAATCGCTCAGGAAATCCACCGCTGCTCCAGTCGCGCCCATGGCCCGCTGGTATCCGTCGACGCCGGCGCGTTATCACCCTCCCTGTTCGAGTCCGAGATGTTCGGCCACGTCAAAGGCGCGTTTACCGATGCGAAAAGTGACAAGCCTGGTAAGTTTGAGCTTGCCGCAGATGGCACGCTGTTTCTGGATGAGATTGGCAATCTGGACCTGGATATTCAGGCAAAGCTGTTGCGCGCGCTTGAGTCGCGAACCGTCACTCGAGTCGGTGGCACTCGTCCCATGCACGTCGACATCAGGTTGATTTGCGCAACGAATGTGTCATCCAGACAAATTGCTGACCCATCCCACTTTCGCCAGGACCTGTTGTATCGAATCAATACAGTGGAAGTGACCCTGCCCCCACTTCGTGAACGCCAGGAAGATATTCCACTGTTGATCAGGCATTTCCAGGCAGTGTATGGACGCAAATACGATAAACCTTACACCCAGGTTTCGCGCGAAACACTCAAGCAACTGATGGCCTATCGCTGGCCAGGAAACATACGAGAGCTTAAGCACGCAACTGAACGGGCTGTCATCCTGGCGCAGAACGGTGAGCTCAAGCTGTCGGACTTCATGACCGGCACGCATGGGTCGCCGCCTGAGTCAGACGATCTGAATCTGGAGTCGCTCGAGCAGAAAACGATTCTGCGGGCCATGCAACAATTTCGAGGCAATCTGACGCAGGTCGCAAAAGCTGTTGGCCTTGGTAGAACAACCCTTTATCGCAAGCTGGAAAAGTATGGCATCAATAACAACCAGGCTTAAGGGCTACCGCTTTCAAACCGTATTGAACATCGGTTTGCTTGTGCTCTGTGCATCTGCAAGCGGCTACCTTGCTTTTGCCGGGCTATGGCCCGCTGCTGCAGTGGTACTATCGGGGGCTACCCTGCTGATTGCGTTACGTATGGTTCGTCAGGCGAACAGGCAACAGAGCGATTTCACACAGTTCATCCGCAACATCAGCCACAATGACTTTTCCACGACCACTTTGTTACATGGTGCTGACAGCGACTCAGCAGATTTCCTCTATGCCCAGAAAGCCCTGATAGACAAGTACAAGCAGCTCAAGGCAGAAAAATCCGCACAGCATGAATACCTGGACCGGGTTGTTGAGCACGTGGACACAGCGCTTTTGTGTTTCGACGAGGCAGAGAAAATTGTTATAGCCAATCGGGCAGCCAAAGACCTGTTGCAAGTGTCGTTGCTGATCAACCTGCATCAGGTCGACGCTAGCTGCCCTCCTCTCGGTGAATCCTTGAGGACTCTTGTCCCTGGCAAAAGCCAGCTTTTAAAAGTGGTGCTGGGATCGGAGAGTATGCAGCTGCTGTTATCGGCCCGGGAGTTCAAGTTGCTAGGTAATCAGCACAAGCTGGTGTCGATTCAAAATATTCAGGAGGCGATTGACGAAACTGAGATTTCGAGCTGGCAAAAACTGATCAAGGTACTGACGCACGAGATCATGAATTCCATGACCCCGATTGTGTCGCTCAGTAGTCATCTGGAAAAAACACTGGATGACGATCGTGATACCGATATGGGCAAAGGTATTCGATCGATTGCTTCGCGCAGCCAGGGGCTGTTGCGCTTTGTTGAGTCGTATCGATCACTGAGCAATCTACCGCAACCGGCAATGAGTGACATCGACGTGGCCGACTTGTTCGATCGTATCAATCGTCTGATAGAAGAACGCCTGTCTTCATCTGCCTGCACCCTGTCGGTTGATCTCAAACCAGCTGACATGTCGGTGCTTGCAGACCGTCATCAGATCGAGCAGATCCTGCTTAATCTGCTATCCAATGCGGTGGATGCAGTTGCGGATTGTCCTGTTCGACAGATCCAACTCAAAGGGTATCTAGACAATAGACGCCGCCCGGTTATTGCTGTTGTTGACTCGGGTGCGGGTATACCCGCCAAACAGCTGGATGACATTTTTACGCCGTTCTTCACAACCAAAGAGTCGGGTTCTGGTATTGGGCTTAGTCTGTCTCGTCAGTTGGCGCACTTGAATCGTGCAGGGTTGACTGTGCGGAGCACGGTTGGGGAGGGAAGCTCGTTTTTGTTGGTTTTTGAGCGTTAGCGTTTACAGATCAGTGTCATTCTCTTCGAGCGTTCCAGTCAGGAGAGGTGCAACGTCCGAAACTTTTCGATTTAGACAGCCCTGAACCATCCATTGAGACCCTGGATTAAGGCACAGGGCTTCTTTATCCAAACTTATTTTCGATGAGCATTGGAATACGGCGAGTACTGCAAAATAAATTACAAGCTCGCGTCACAATAACAATAATTTGCCCAAGCCTCCATCAACTGTCTCCTCTTTTCAAGTGCGTCACTTCTAGCATACGCCGCTCGAGTTTTGTCGCTATTAACATGTGCCAACGCCAGCTCTGATATTTCATCTGCAAACTCTGTGTGTTCAATCGCCCAATCCTTAAAAGTTGAACGAAACCCGTGGGATGTAACCTTGTAACCTAACTGCTTAATGACCTTCCCTAGCATGACATCGGACACTGGATCACCATTTCTGTTAGGAAACAGGTATTCGCTTAAGTCCGACATCTCATTGAGCACCTTGATTGAGGAGTCAGTTAGCGGGACTCGATGCTCTCTCCCCATTTTCATTCTGTCAGCAGGTATAAGCCAAGTGTTTGTATCAAAATCTACCTCAGATCGCGTTGCCTTGCGCACCTCACTGGACCGACATGCGGTCAGTATTAGAAACTCCAATGCCCTGGCCCCAACACCATTAGCGGCACGGAGTTTTTGCATAAACTCCGGTATTTCCCCAACGGGCAAGGCGGCAAAGTGCTGCACTTGCGCAACCTTTTCTTTGGCCGGGAACGACAGCGCTAGATTCCCGGTCCATCGTGCTGGATTATCGCCACTACGCAGCCCCTTAACACCAGCGAGGTCGAGAATACGCTCCACACTCATCCTGAGCCGACTTGCAGTCTCTGTCTTGGTTTCCCAGATTGGCTCAAGCATTTTCACAATGTGTGCCCGCTCAATGTCGCCGACAACTACATTGCCAAGGTAAGGGTATGCGTAACTTTCGAGGTGCATTTCGAGTTTTCGGCGCTGCTTTGCCGCACTGCTCTTCTTGAACTCTTTGGACTTCTTAGCAATGTATTCTTTGGCCAATTCCCTGAATGTTACTGCCGAGGCTCTTGATGCCGCTATTGCTGACCTCAGCGCCTTACGCTCAGCCGTAGGATCTATGCCATCACGAACCTTAGCTTTTATTTCCCTTGCTTTCGCACGAGCCATAGACAGAGTAACGTCTGGATAACCTCCCAAGCCAATGTCTGTGCGTTTTCCGCCAATCATGGTTCTCAGAATCCAAGACCTGGCTCCAATAGGACTGTTCTCGTTAGCTGGGGGACGGCACTGAAGCAGAAGCCCTGACACCCCACCAACAGCATGAAGTGCAGTGCATGGCATGCCAACACGATTTTTGCGCCTACTTTCTGGAATTCTCGGATCCCCTTTGATCGTAGAATAGGTCAATCTTCTGACCGCGAGATCACTCAATTCGGGCACAAGCTTTGGCATACATCAAACATCCTACTCAACATAAAATATGCAATTGGATGCTACATTATGACACTGGCTGAGACAAGGAATTACTTAACCTATTGTTTTTTATTAATATGTGAGACTACTTGATACCGCCTGAGACTACAGTAGGCTCATGCCCGGGGCACCAATCAATCCGGGTCCAGACCGGGGACATAGGTTACATTTCATACCGAAGACATAGGTTACACTTTTGGTATAAATGGATTGTCCCCGGGCTCGACCCTTCCCTCGTCTTCATCGAAGTATCCCAGATCATACTCCATAAAGCTGACGACCCAAATTTTATCGCTCACCTCGCGTACCCCCACTAATTGCCCTGCAAATACGGTACTTAGATTTATTTTTCTGCGCCCGATACACAATCGTCCGCACTGGGTCACCTGAATCACCCTGTCGTGATAGGGGTAATCGGGATCCTCTGGACGCGTGTAAGCACGCGTTGATGGTGTATATACTTCGCCTGGATATCTCATGCCCAGAGCCTCGTGTGGCCGTTCGTTATTGTACTCATCGATAAATCTGTCGAAGCGCTCTTGCTGTTGGAGAAAGTTAAATTGCGCGGGTTTGGTGGTCGCTTTCTTCAATGTCAGATGCATGCGTTCATGGCGTCCATTTTGCTGAGGCTTGCCAGGTTCGATGCGCTCGATCGTAATACCCAGTCGCAGCCACCACACCGACAAACGGCTTAGCCCGAATAGCGCGTTGGGAGAGGCGAATGGCAGGCCGTTATCGCTGCGAAGCGCAAACGGCACACCGAACTCTTTGAATACGCGCTCAAAGACAGTAAAAGCATCTTTCTCCCGAGTCGATTCCAGTGCTTCGCAGGCCAGCAGGTAGCGACTGCGGTAATCGGTAATGGTCAGTGGATAGCAGTAACGCTGGTTTCCCAGTAAAAACTCACCCTTATAGTCCGTGCACCACAACCCGTTCGGTGTGAGCGAATCACTCAATGGCGTACCTTGTGCGCGGTAACGACGCTTTTTCCGTGGTGTAACCAGGCCATGACGTTCAAGCACAGCATGCACGGTGCTTTTGGCAGGCGCCTTGATGGTCGGGAAGTTACGAATCAGCTTTTCACGAATCTTCGGTGCGCCCCAGTCAGGCCATTGCTGTTTGAGCTTCAAAATCGTTCGCTCAACCTGCACCGGTAGCTTGTTTGCGTGGCGATAGGGACGTCGACTGCGGTCGACAAGCCCTTCCAGACCGCTATCCTTGTAGCGGTTAAATATCTTATAGCCAGTTTTGCGGGAGATGCCGAAATCGCGACACACCTGTGTCATGGGTTCCTCATCGAGCAACCTGGCAACGAACTTAAGTCTCTCATCCATACGGTTACACTCTTTCCAGGGCATTTGGGCAACCTCCCAAATACCGACATGTGTAACCTATGTCTCCGGTATAGTCTGTAACCTATGTATCAGGTTGTTCACCGCATAAACCAAATCAGTCTTGGCAGCCATGATGTAATCATTCCGGCGCAACCCACCCGCAGTGTGCGTCCACCAAGACACAGTCACCCTGCCCCACTCTATCAGCAGGGAAGGATGATGGTTTTCTTTCTCTGAGATATCTTTTACGTCGTTAGCGAATTGAATCGCCTCAACAAAATTCCTGAATCGGTAGGTTTTAACAAGCTTTCGCACACCTGACTCAGGCTCCCTGCCCCAACCGGACAGGGCACCGAACAGTTCATCCTCTTCAGTCAGGTCCATCTCTTCCGTCTGGCGTTCGCAGGGCTCGCAATTGTGGCGGCCAAGATCACGATCCTCATCATTACCAGTCATCATGTCTGCTACCCCTGGTGGGCTTGCGATTCATTTCCTGACAAGACTTCAGCGGGCCATGCTGCCCAACGCCAAGAGGCGCCGGACAGCAGGTGTTGAAGTTTATGAATTATTGATCGTAGCGATATTCTCGGCCACGAACAAATGATCTTCGAACATTTCCTCAGTCATCGTGCCGCTGATGACAACTTCATCGCCAACATCGAGCTGAAGATAACCCACATTATCCAGAGCGTCATAACCCAGCTCGTCAACTTCGACGATCATCAAACGACCATCAGAGTTCAGGACAATTTCCTCCTCCAGAGGCTCAACCGCAGTGATGGTGCCTTGAATAGTCGCGTCACCATCCATGATCGGGTCTACGACAGTAACAATGGGGTCAAAGAAGGCAAATGCCTCCTCATCAACCGGGCTGGCGTAAAAATAGGAGTTGATGGACTCAACGTAAACGCTACTTGCCTCGATCGTGGTCATCTCAAAGAAATCGTCATCAATCAGGCCGTTGACCACAACTTTGTCGCCTTCCATCAACTTGTACCCATCTGCATCACGATCACCATCATCCATTTCTACCGTGACAGAGGCACGCCCATAATCCAGCAGAAATGAGTCCGCAGTGACCGACTCGACCGTGCCACTCAGGCTGATCCAGGTGTCGTCTGGCTGCAGATAAGGGGATTGAGTTTGGGCTGCCGCTGCAGCAGAAAACATAAGGGCACTAATAGCACTCATTAGCTTAAACTTTTTCATGACAACCTCCTATCGCCTATAAACGATTATTGGAACTAATGGTTTGTCGATGAAAAGCCTTACAAGAAATATTTTTATTGTCAAATCGTCGAAAAATATTATTACAAATCGAATGCGCCCATCAGCCTGCCAGCCTCTGTCTGGAACAAATCGATTCATAAGCGGTCAAATAAAAGAAGCAAAAATTTATATTGACCCCTTTAATTGCATTATGAGAGAAAGCGATTGTCACATTAAGGCACTCACGTACTTTACTGGCACGGCATTACTGATACTCGCCCTGGGCATCCGTGGAACGGCCCATGCCCAAAACACTGATCCCCAGTCATCCGATACGGCCATAGCGACGTTTGCAGGCGGCTGCTTCTGGTGTATGGAGCCACCCTACGACGAGCTGGACGGTGTAATTTCAACAACGTCAGGCTACATTGGTGGATCAGTCAAAGACCTCAGCTACGAGCAGGTATTAACCGGGCGCACTGGTCATGCTGAAGCTGTGCAGATTGAGTACGACCCCAGTCAGATCAGCTATGAACGTCTATTGGAAGTCTTCTGGCGAAATATCGACCCACTGGACGCTGGCGGCCAGTTCTGTGACCGTGGCAGTCAGTATCGCAGCGCCATTTTTTATCATAATGATCAGCAGAAGCAGTTAGCTGAGGCTTCACGTGAAAAGCTAAATACTCAGGCTGGACTCCCCGGGCCTATTGTTACCGAAATTGTTGCGGCTGATATTGACGATTTCTATCGCGCAGAAGATTATCATCAGAACTACTATCAGGAAAATCCGATCAGGTACAAGTTCTATCGCTGGAACTGCGGACGCGATGCGAGGCTTGAAGAGTTGTGGGGTGAGTAGTGTTTAAGGGCAACATGCAATAAATGCCTCACCTGAAGGTGGGCAAATGCAGATCCCAGCGTAGCGCTGCTATACGAAGCACAACTACCAGCGCCCCCCCGACCAGAAACGCAATCTGCTGTGACATACCAATCGCCTGCAGAACCAGATACAGAGTTATGCCTGCAATGGCAGCTGATGCATAAATCTCACGTTGCAGGATCAATGGAATACGCGCGGTTACCACGTCTCTCAGAACACCGCCGGCGACTCCCGTCATTGTGCCCATCAGCACGACAATCAGTGGAGGCACCTCTGCCAGCTCGGCAAGCCTGGCGCCTGACAGTGCAAACAGCGCAAGCCCAAAGGCGTCGGCAACACGCAGGCTCATTACCGGTGGTGGGCGGAATCTTACATAAGCAACGGTAAGCAAAGCCGAAAAAATGATGACCAGCAGATAACTGACATCTGCAATCCAGAAGATGGGGTGCCGATCAAGCAGGACGTCGCGCAAGGTACCGCCGCCCACTGCGGTCATGGTCGCAACAACGATCACACCCAGGATATCAAGGGCGCGGTCCCGAGCTGCGAGGACACCGCTGACGGCGAAGACTGCAATGCCGACAAGATCCAGAATGTAAAACAGCATCACGCTACTCGCTACGGATCACTCGCGCGGCCTCTGAAGCGCGCAGGACCAACTCCTGGACGGTATCAGCACCATCCAGAACAGACCACCCCACTGTGTAGTCGATGGTGTGCTCCTGCACGCTGACCCTATGATGCATGGCAACACGGGCCAACAGTCGATGATGATCCGGCGGTGACACATCAACCATCAATACTACAAAATCATCATCTCCGTAGCGGGCCATCAGGTCTGACTTGCGGAATGTGTCCCTGAGCACGCGACAGAACTCCAGCAATGCCCGGTCACCTGCCGTTGGGCCATGGTCTTCATTGAATTTCTTGAAGTTCACCAGATCAAACAAAAACAACGTGGCATGAGTGCCAGCGTCCTGAGCCAGCGCCAGCACATCGCGCGCACGAGCGTTAAAGCCGCGTCGATTCAACAGACCGGTCAAAGTGTCACGGTGTGCCACATAGTCTGAGGTCAGCTCATTCTCAATCATTTGTGCCAACCGTTCCAGCTTCCACTTGCCACCCTCATTGAGTGTTCTTGGCTTACGATCGATCAGGCACAATGTGCCCAGCCGGGCACCACTGCCTGCATGAATCGGACTGCCCGCGTAAAAGCGTATGTAAGGCTCGCCGGTGACCAGTGCGGTCCCCCGGAATCGTTCGTCGTCCGTGGCATCGGCAACCACCATCACATCATCTCCACAGATGGCATGTGAGCAAAACGACACGCTTCGGGGAGTTTCGCGCGTTTCCAGACCGTGTGATGATTTGAACCACTGGCGTTCGCTGTCTACCAGACTGAACAGGGCAATCGGCACATCAAACAGCCGTGCAGCCAATGCCGTCACCCTGTCGATTCGTTCATCTTCTTCGCTGTCCAGTATTTTGAGTGACCTCAAAACCTGCAAACGATAGGCTTCATCCTCATTACGTCCCTCACGCAGCCAATCCAGAACCGCACCACCGGGCATCGGGCGCGCGACATGAAAGCCCTGCGCCAGGTCGCACCCCATATTGCGCAAATATTCAAGTGTTTCAGCTGTTTCAATACCTTCTGCGGACGCATAGAGCCCCAGGCCGTGACCCAGTTCTATGATTGCCTTGATGACGGTACGCGACTCTTTGGAGCTGGCAGCCGTCATTACAAAAGACTTGTCGATCTTGATCTCAGAAAACGGCAGGCGAGCCAGCTGGACCATTGATGAATAGCCCGTACCAAAGTCATCGATCGAAAGGTGAAAACCCTTCATCCGTAAACGGGTAAGAACATCCAGGGAGCTGATCGGGTCGTCCATGGCGCAGGTTTCGGTCAGTTCCAGAATTATTCGCTCGGGTGCAATACCCAGACTCTGGCAATAATCGTCCATTTGTTCAAACAACTTCAGATTACCCAGGGAACTGGCAGAAATATTGAGAGACAGCGTAACGTTCTTCAGGCGTCGGCGCAGGTAATCATTGTCAGCCGTTTTTTCCAGCGTGCCAGGCAGTGCAGCCAGCCAGCTGAGCGCCTGCTGCATGACCGTCTCGGTCAGTTCATCAATAAGACCATGTTGCTCAGCCAGTGGAATAAACTCATTTGGACCTACTGTTCCACGATCTGGGTGCTGCCAGCGCGCCAGTGCTTCAAATCCCGCCAGCGTGCTGTTGCGGCAATTCACCTTGGGCTGATAAACCACGGTAATCTGGCCCTGGGAAATGGCCTGACGCAGTTCGTCCACGTCGACCTGATTCTCCTGAGCACCCTGATCGCTCACGGTTTCATTATTCTCATACCAGCCATGGCGTTTTGGAGCCTTCAGGAAAGACTTAAGACTGGCGGCAGAGAACGGTTTGGGAAGCACACCCGCGATATGCAAGCCATGCTCTGAGGCAGACCGGGCTGCGGCCTCCAGCACTCGCCCGCCTACACCACTGGTGATCACTATATCCGCATCGCAGCCCATACGCGCGAGTTCGACCATGACCTGAACGCCGTCCATATCTGGCATCACAAGATCCAGAGCAATATAGTCAGGCGCCCAATCCTGCACCATCTCGAAGAACTCACCGGGACTGTCCGTGCTTCGGGTCTCGACCCCTGCTGAGCTGGCGATGGTCACGATGGTTTTCGCAGTCAGCGGATCGTCGTCGAGAATCAGTAATCGGATACTTTTAGTCACAACTGCTAATCCTCTGAGCTAGTTAGCCCTGCGAGCTTTTGCGCCAGATCGGCGCGCCGCCAGGGCTTGCTCAAAAATAATGTTCCTGCAGGCAGGTGTCCCGGGGACCCAGACTCCTGATCGAACGCATCCTCAGTATAACCAGAGGTAAACATCACGGGCAGATCTGCTTGAATCATGGTTGCCTCTCTTGCCAGCTGGGGACCGTTCATCCCATCAGACATTCTGACATCAGTGAAAAGCAGATCTACGGGTTTATTTGCGGTCACTCGCTGCCGCAACATGTCCAGAGCCTGTTCACCATGATTTGCCGCCAGCACCTGATAGCCAAGTTCGCGAAACTGACGCTCGGCGTACTGCAGGACCAGCTCATCATCCTCAACAATGAGCACGACAGGTGTGTCTCCACTGTGTAGCCTTTTTTGCGGTTGGTCAAGGCCAATTGCCTGTATTTCCGCTACTGGTAACAACATGTGGATCGCGGTGCCCGCACCAGGACTGGACTGAATATGCAGATACCCTCCGGACTGCTTCACAAATCCGTAGACCATACTCAGCCCCAAACCTGAACCCTCGCCATTTCTCTTGGTTGTAAAAAATGGATCGAGCGCACGACGCCTCACATCCTCTGTCATACCCTGGCCATCATCCTCAACCGCTATTGCGACCCAATTCTCGGCATCAAGTTCTTTGTTTACCAAAGTCAGTGATTGCGCACTGGCAGAACTGGCAACGATCCTTATACACCCATTATCAGCTATCGCGTCGCGGGCATTCAGACATAAGTTGAGCAGAGCATGTTCAAGCTGGCCAGGATCTATCATCACCGCTGGTACTTTATCTTCGATAACCAGCTCCAACTTGACGCGCGCGGGGATCACCCGCCTGACCAGTGGCTGAATGCTGTTGATCAAATCCACCACATCCGTGGCCAGAGGCTCCAGGGATTGGCGGCGCGCGAATGCCAGCAATCGCTGCACCAGAGCTTCAGCCTTCTCACTGGCCTGACGAATCATGTCACTCATATCGGCCAGTTCCGGATTATCTTTGAGCGCTTCGGTCAGCAGCTCGTTATTGCCCTGGATCACCGTCAGCAGATTGTTGAAATCATGCGCCATACCGCCGGTCAGTTCACCGACTGTCTGCAGGCGCTGCGCGTGTCCCAGCTGCTCAGCCATTTCATTGCGCTCAGTCACATCAGTCATACCGCCAACAAGACGCAATGCCTGACCACTCTGATCCCGCACAACGCGCATGTGCTCCTCAATCTCCGCAATGCTGCCGTCCTGACGCATGAACCGGTAGTTCATCATCAATTCTTCCGTATCACCGCGAATGGCACCCCATATAGCGTCGAGGACTCTGTCCCGGTCTTCAGGATGCAGGTGTGAGGTCCACACAGTGGGATCGCTCATCATGTCTTCACGTTCATAACCGAACAGCGTATTGATACCCTGATTCCACCAGATGACGTTATTGACAATATCCCAGTCGGAGATGGCGTCAACAGTTGTACTGGCGACGTGCTCAAAACGTTCAGCAAGCCGATAGAGATCATCTATATCAATGGCCGAACCACACCACTTGATGATCCGTCCGTCCGGATCTTTCACTGGCGTACCCTGCACCAATAACCAGCGCCACTTGCCATCGTGGCGCTGGACGCGAACCTCCAGTTCATACTCCTTGCCCTCTGCAATGACTTCCGGCCACTTTGCAATGACAAGGGGTTTATCGTCTGGATGAACACTGCCAAGCCAGCCAGCATGGTTGATCAGATCTTCTCGCAGGCGACCGGTGTAGCGTGCAAAGGCCCGGTTCACAAAATCGATGCCACCTTCTGCGGTAGCCGTCCATATGGTCTGCGGAATGGCATCGGCAAACAGTTGAAACTGTGAGCTGTGCTGAAATGGTGAGAGTGGATTGTCCGGAGATGGCGTCAACTTTTTCAGGTTACGATATTCCCTGCGCCACTGAATTTTTTCCATACGACTGCGCTGCAGTCGAATGATGACGTAGGATGTCAGCGCGGTCAGGGCTAATAGCTCGGTGATGGACATCAGACGATTGGTCAGCCAGAAGCGCATAGGCAGGCCCTGTGGCGACAACCAGATACCCAGCACGGTCAGGGCGAGCGACAGACCGGCCAGCGTCCACATGAATCTGAGGCTACCGGTAAAAGCCGCCAGCAGCACGGCAATCAGATATAGATCACCGTGCGCAAATCCCAGCGGTGTCTGGGAGTCCAGTGCGAATACCGTTATCAGACTTGCCACACTGACAATCTGCAACGGCCGTATTTTGATCAATTTCTAACACCTGCCTTCCCGGCACGTGCTTCTGCTGCACGTAATCGGATACCAGACCATCTGTCCAGCATCCTAACACGTGTCATGCAAATGGCTGTAGCCCTAGAGTGGCAGCGCCAGATAGCGGTTGAAACCTGATCCGCCCTGCGATCCGGCATCATAGACAAAGCCGTAGACTGCCTGCTGACTGCCTTGACGATGCACCGAACCACGCAGCCAGCCAGCGTCGATACCCTCAACGATGGGCACTGGCGCACTCCACTCCCCAGGCTGCGATGATCGCGTGTGATAAATGTCCCGGCTTGTCTCATCGATAAGAATCAGATGCAGAGTGCCTTCATGCTGTATCACATCAGCACCGACCTGGTCGGAATCTACTGCGCCGCTGACAACAGCCCGCTCAGTCACGCGAACAGCAGGGCCCAGGTCTTGCAGTGCTGACAGGCGTCGTTCGTACAACAGACCAGAACTCTCGCGATAAACGATAACAACGTCACCATCCGGCATGCCGACCAGCGGCAGGATGGCACCAACGTCCTGCTCACGCGTGCCAATCTGATCTGACAGCCGCTGCGGCACCGATAGTTGCCCCTGGTTATCCAGTACGCGGACAAAAGCCTGCCCATCGGCAGACGTGTATGCCAGGACCACTGAATCGTCGGCAGTAGTCAGCAAGACAGGACCCGAGAAAACAGGCATACCGACAGAGTCGGGATTGACAGGGTTGGCTGGCTGCCATTCGCCTGTAGACGAGCGAAGTTGCCAGTAAAGCCCTGTGGCGCCCCCGTACACGGCTACCAGGCTGCCGTCACTGCGAGCGACAACATCTGCGACCTGCGTCGGTGGCTCAGACGGCTGAGCAATGGTATCGGTTGTCACTACCCAGGCGTCAGGCTGCTCCAGCCCATCGCTCATCTCAAAGGCATGATGAACAACTTCATCACTGGTCTGATGAATAATGTGAATGGTGTTGGCGACCTGCACGGAACCAACCCCCTCCAGATCGCCCAGCGACGGCCGTGAGTCGCCGTCCACTTCGAACCAGCTGCGGCCGTCATCGACCGACTTGACTATCATGAAGCGATTGTCTGTTTCGGATGGTTCCATGATGAAGTACAGGTGCCCCGTTGCAGACTGGTATGGTCCAAGACGTGCCGGGGTTTCTACAAAGGTACCGCCTAAATGACCGGCCCGGGCGCGAAGTATGACCGGCGCCGGCTGCCTGCCTCCCAGCACCAGCCCCATGCCGTCCACAAGCCTGAACTCAAAGCGCTCTTCATCCTCTGCAAAGCTGGGTCCGTCGGAAAAGCGACGAATGACCAGTGGCCACTCCCATTCCAGCGCGTCACCCGTTGTACGCCAGACCGGCGTCACAGCGGTGGCACTCAATGCAATTGCTTCATCCCATTCAAGCTCAGGGTCGCCCAACAAGCGCTCAGTTTCCTCACCAGCCTGATAGGCGGTTGCTGACAGGGTCGAGACCATGGGCGTGGCAAACGCCGGGTAGGGAAACTCTGCCATGCCGACTGGCAACCATTGACCATTGCCTCTTCGATACTGCAGTCTCAACTCGTGACCATGATCCGGAGCCGTTTCTGCGACTGTTTGTACTCGCAGACGAAAAGGATAATCGTAAAACAGCTCAGCCGATTGATTCTCTGCCGCAGCCCAGCCGGCATCGCTGTTGAGAGGCGTATCAAAATCAATTCGATAACGGGAGGCCAGAACACGCAACTCAGCAGATGGCTCGTCTACTGTCGATTGGGGAGATGAGTACTGACAACTGTTTATGCCAATTGCGCACACCAGGGCAAGCACTGCATGAGCCAGCTGTCGGGGCAGTTTTTTGGATTCTCCGTGGGCGCGAAGATCTGGCTTCAATGCCGCTGCTGTCCTTTTAATCATAATCACCAAACATGCTCCTGCCCCAAAAATATGGCTGGCAATGCTAGCAAAGACCACATGACGAATTCGTGACGGAGGCAGACTCATCAACTCAATGTGTTACATTACAGAATTATTCGACATGCAGTAGATTTATTATGTTGAAACAGACAGGACGTTTCACTGGCGCCAGCCGTCACCAGGCTCGCCTGATCTATGTTGTGCTGACATTGATGACTCTCTACTTCGGCGTGATCGGGACGCTCAACGTAGTGGTCTTCCAGGACTATCTTGTCGCCGCTCTCGACTACGCTGGCGCGGTCGCAGTGACAGCTGTGCTTGTGTATTTTCACCGCAGTACACAACTCGCAGTGGCTTCCTGGCTGGTTGTCGGGGTATTGATTGCCGTGCTGCTCAGCTTCGTACATATGGCCGATGGACGAGCCTATTCGCTGATGTGGGTGACACTGCTGCCGCCTGTCACCTTTTTTCTTCTTGGTCGTCATGCCGGTGCGTGGATATGCGGATTGATATTTACGTATGTCTGCACCTTTGTGTATCTGCGATTGCCTTACTGGCCGCCTGCCGAAGTGACTATTGGCAGCCTTCTGAACATTATCGAGGTATTGACCGCGCACTGGTTCCTGTTTCGCCTGTATGAGAGATCACGCGCTGAAGCCTTTGCGGAGCTCGAGCACCTATCCACGACCGACCCGCTGACCGGCCTCTTGAACAGAAGCCGACTGGACTCTGTGCTGCAAGAGGAAATCGATCGACATCAACGCAGCGGACAGCCTCTGTCGGTAGTGCTTTGTGATCTTGATCATTTTAAACGCATCAACGACAAGTACGGACACCTGACAGGTGATCAGGTGCTTGTCGAAACAGCTGCCCTAATCCGCGAAAGCATGCGAAAAACTGACCACAGTGGTCGTTGGGGTGGCGAAGAATTTCTCTTGATCTGCCCGGACACCAGCACTGACGCCACGCACACGATCATAGACAAGCTGCGCACGGCTACGGCAGACGCTTCCCTGCCACACGCTTTGCAGATCAGTCTCAGCTTTGGGATCGCGACCTGGCGTGCATCCGAATCCAGCGACCAGTTGCTGAAGCGCGCAGACGACGCACTCTATGAAGCAAAGCGCAGCGGGCGCGACCGTATAGTTCTTGCCCCGCAATAAAAAAGGCCCGTCGCAACGGGCCTTTTTTTAACTTCACACACCTGGCTGTGTCACTTACACCGATTAGAACTGCAGCAGTGCACGTGCATACAGGCGACGACCGCGGCCATCGAACACACCAGCATCATAATTGATGGCTCCTGACTCTCGATACGGCAGCGGTGCATTGAATGCATCGAGCATACCAACAGTGAAGATGGTTGTTCCCAGGTTCTGGTTGGCCCACTCATGGGTGTAATTGTACTGCAGATCAACACTGCTGTAGCTGCCGATCGTGCGGCTCATGACAGCACGAACCTGATCATTGGCAGTAGCAAAGGTGTTGTCGTAGGCCAGGTCTTCATACGACCCGATAAACCGGGTGATGATCGACACGCCATGATTGGCGCTGTTGTTCATCCAGCTCAGAGCCACGTTTCCTTTGTGGTCTGGCAGCGAACGAACCAGGTTGCCATCACCAGTTGTACCTGCGGCATCAAACACGCCTGTCTCCAGCAGACCCAGTTCCAGACCTGGAACATCTTTCAGCGTGTACTGATTGACAAAGGTGTAATCCATTCCAACGCGGAAGCGACCCCAGTCATTGGTCCAGGAGTAGCTGGCTTTGAAGTCAACACCGTCAGAGATGATGGTTCCCGCATTGATGGTCGACAGTTGCGTTGTTGTCAGTGCGCCCGTGGACACACCAAATGTACGCACGACACCCTCAATCTGGTACGCGGCCGGGTTGACCACACAGTCCAGACGCGAACCGGCCACAACATCCGTGAAACCAGTCTGGCCACCCGGGTTACCCTGAGTATTGGGGTCGGTGCCGAACTGCTGCGCCAGAGCGTTAGGATCACAAGGCGTCAACTGTTCCAGATTAGCCCATGGACCGGTACGACCGGACGGGATGGTGCCGTTCAGAACGTAGTTGGACGGATCTGCGGCAGCCTGCTTGAACAGTTCCAGCTCATCAGCAATTGCCGAAATGCCGGGCTGCGGCAGCACCTTGTCGCTCAGCTCAAAGCGCCAGAAGTCAGTCGTGACACTCAAGCCTTCCAGGGCGCCACCCGGTGTCCAGATAAAACCGGCACTGAAGGTATCCGCGTACTCATTGCCAACATCCGGAGCCGGACCACCCAGTGTATAGGTGAAGTTGGGCAAGGCGTGTTCATTGCTGACCGGCAACAGGCCTGCGCGCACCGCCTGGTTACGCAGCGGGTCACGGAAGGTGTTGCTGGAGGACTCAAGACCCTCTTCCACGATTCCCACGTTGGGGGCACGGAAAGACTGGGAGAACGAGCCTCTCAGCAACAGGGAATCCAGTGGTCGCCAGCTGGCGGCAATTTTTGGTGTGATTTCGCTGCCGATGTTGCCGCCGTAGTCTTCATATCGAAGCGCGATTTGCGTCTCAACATTTTCGATCAAGGGCAGTGATAATTCACCAAACACCGCAGTGACATTTCGGTCATTGCTGTAGTTGAAGATACACTCGGAGCACTCAAAGTTATTACTTACGTAGTGCGTAGTGTTGGGTTCACCGTTTCTACCCCAGTCCAGGATCGCATTCGCCAGGCCCGGCTGATTCATCAGTGGCGCATTGGATTTGTTGTTCTGCATGCGGTACTGGCCACCAACCGCAAACTGCGACATACCACCGCTCAGTTGCATCAGGTCACCCGTCAGCACTGCGTCAATGACACCCAGTTTGTTGCGCTTGTCCGCACGTTTGATGGTCGGGTTCATCCACTCCATCAATTCATCACTGTTCGCCAGCGACGGATCGGTCATGGAAGTCAGGAATGGGTTGTAGAATTCACATCCGCCCTGACCTTGGTTGTTACTGGTCAGTGCCAGCGAGATACTCTCGCGGGTTGTGAACACAAAGCCCGGGAAGAATGTCTGTGTATAGCCTTTGTAATAGGCCTGGTTGCTGACGTTCCACATGGTCGGAATTGCGCCGCCGAAGGGGCCCGGCTCATCTCTGAAATTGAAAGTAGAGATGCCGTTTGGCGTACAGTTCGGTCCACCCAGACCATTCACAGCCAGTTCCGCGCGGTCCCGCTGGAAGGTCTGATATTCCTGCTCAAAACTGGTACCGCTCCAGGAGTAGCTGACGTCATAGTTGAAACGCCGGTCATTCATGGCGTAAAACTCGCCTTTTACACCCGCCTGCACACCCATGGTCTGGGTATCAGTGATATTGGAGTTGCCCCCCATGCGCGGTGTATTGCCGCGCTGTACGCTGGCATAGAATGGCACGTTCAGACCGCCATTGGCCAGGGCGTTGGGTGCATTCGGGATGCTGGTCGGACGTGTCAGTCCAGCCTTTCCTGCATAGTAGCCCAGCTCGGCTGTCATGCCGATGCCGTAGCCTCCGAATGCCGGATTGCCCGCGTGTGATCCTGGTGCAGCCAGGAAGACGGTGGGGCCCCGTGAACCGTTGGCACCTGAGTCCGAACGCTCAATGGTAGTATCCGAGTACTGGAAGAATGAATAAAACTCGGCTTTGTCACTGAACACGTGATTGAAGGCACCAGCGATACTGTCACGCTCGGAACCTACCTGCAGGTACTCCCAGTCCTCGGTGAACTCGCGGCAGGTGCCACTGTTTGAACCACGACGGTCGGTACGGGTACCTGTAAAGAAAGGTGTGCCGTCAGCAGACGTAAGGTCATCACACAATGGATCGGTGAGCACGGTATTTGAAGAACCGCCTTCAGCAATGTTGCGCTGTGTAATTTCCTGGTTCAGATAAGCGGTATTGATGCGGGAACCAAATGCCGGGTTGGCCATAGTGGCACTTATGTTGCCAGCCATTGCGCCCACTGTACCAGTGTACTCCACATATTCGTTGTAGAATCGCCCATATTTAACCGGCACGGGATCGCGGCGGAACACTTCGCCTGAAATCACAAAGTGAGTGTCACCGCTGTCGCTGGCCCAGCCCCAGATAGCGCTGCCGGTGCGGTCCTGACGATTGGTGGCGCTGTCCAGAGCCTGCACATCACCGTAAATCTCCAGGCCTTCGAACTCGGTTCGCATGATGACGTTGACCACACCTGCTACGGCATCCGAACCGTAGAGTGCCGAGCCACCATCAGTCAGAACTTCTACCCGTTCCACCATGACCAGTGGGATTGTATTGATATCGACGAATTCGCCACCGCTGCGGGTAACCGTAGCGGCAGACACCTGGCGCTTGCCATTGACCAGTGTCAGTGTTGAGTTTTCACCCAGGTTGCGCAGGTTGACGTTGGCGGTACCGGACAGTGCCTGGCCCTCACCTGCGCCTTCATTGGTGAATGAACCAGAGTTGATCTCCAGATTCTTGATGACATCCCAGACCTGGGCGGCGCCCTGGGCTTCGATGGAGGTACGATCTACAGTGGTGACGGGTGAAGGCGCATCGAGTGGGCTGCCACGCAGGTAGGAGCCTGTGACGATTACTTCTTCTACTTCAACTTCGCTATTCTGGCTGTTCTGGCTCTGGGCCATGACGGGAAGGCAGGTGGCACCTGACACTACACCAATCATTAGCACCAGGGACTTCTTTTTAAAACCAGGCCAATTGGACATTGGTTATCTCCCTGTGATTCTTATTTTGGGAGGCGTGACTGCTGCTTAACGCCGCTTTAGCTCTAGCAATTCGGCACTACTACTGCACCAAAACGGTGCCGGAAAATAGAGAGAATTACGTGAAACTGCGATCGATTGTAGCTAGCAGTTACGAGAAATAGAAGAGATTTATAGCTTTGACGTTAAAAATTCATGAGTTCTATAAAAAGTCTTTGCTTGTCACTACTTTAGACTTCTAACTTATTGTTTTAGAAATCTAAAACCAGACTGCAGAGATGTCATTGCGATCGATGACCAAACAGGCGAGACAGGCGCTTGCATGTCAAATACCGATTTATCTGGTTTTGGGCTATGATGCGCGTTTTCTAAAACGAGCGTGAGAGCCACTTACCATGAATCGAAGCCTCATCACATCAGCACTGGCTGCCTGCCTGTTTGCTTTGCCAGCATTGCAGCAAGCCAATGCGCAATTGTTTCCGCGCGGCAATGGCCTGGCGCTTGCGGACGTTGATCGCTTTGACATGTATGTCCAGATACTGGACTGGGTTGATATCGAACAGGATGAAACAACTTTTCGCCTGTCGACACTCAAAGAATTCGAGGAGCAGCTTGCTGAGGTGGGCATTCGTCGCCAGGCAGCCAGCCGCGACTATCTGGTCTGCGCCCTGCAGGCCCGCCAGCAGGACAACGAAGTGACCTACTCGACCTCACTGGAATACTGGCAACTGGAGTCGACCGGCCCACACAGGCTGATCTGGCAACAGAGTCGACTGGCCGGCAGTACGGCGCGTCGATTCGATGCTGAGCGAGTGGCGGCGGACTGTGCCGGTGTGCTCATCGCTGAATGGCAGCGCTGGAACAACACCTGACGCACAGACTCCTCTGCTTATTGACCCGCCCGGGCCTGCTCGGGCGAGTACCCCAGCACTTTCTCCCGATAGGCGCGCCGCCCGTAGTACCAGCGGGTCAGATCATCAAGAATAAGATACAGACACGGAATCAGGAACAGCGTCAGCATGGTGCCGAAAGCGATACCGAACGCGAGTGACAATGTCATGGGTTTGACCAGCTGAGCCTGCATACTGGTTTCGAACATGATAGGCAAAAGACCAAAAAAAGTCGTCAGTGTCGTCAACAGGATGGCACGGAAGCGACTGGTACCAGCATCCAGCACCGCCTGAATGATTGACTGACCATCACGCCGTCCCCGGTTCACAAAGTCCACCATGATCAGACTGTCATTCACGATCACACCTGCCAGCGCTACCAGCCCAAACAGTGACATCATGCTGACCGTCACATCAAATACCAGGTGTCCGATCACCGCACCGATGACACCAAACGGTATCACTGACATCACGATCAGCGGCTGCACATAGGACCTCAGCGGAATCGCCAGCAGAGCAAAGATCAGGAACATTGCTGCCATGAAGAACAATGCTATACGCTGAATCAACTCAGCCTGTTCCTCACTGGCACCACCCAGCCCAAAGTTGACCTGCGGATAGGTGCGCAGCAACTCCGGAATGTAATTACTCATGACGTCGCGAATGATGGTCCCGGACTGGGCGACCTCAGGATCGACATCAGCGGTAACTGTCACTGTGCGTTCCCGGTCGATTCGGGTAATGGTGGCAAAACCCTGACCGACATCCACTTCAGCCACTTCACTGAAAGGTACCTCAGTACCGTCCTGAGCACGAATCCGCATGTTCTCCAGATTCGCGATTGATGTACGCTCCGCTTCCGGGTAGCGCACCATGACCTTCAGCTCGTCACGGCCACGCAGCAGGCGCTGAGCCTCCTCGCCGTAAAATGCCTGCCGCACCTGTGTGCCCATGGTATTGGCGGTTAGCCCGAGCTGCTCGGCTCCGGGTTTGATCTGCAGTTTAATTTCATTGCCGCCGCGGCTATAGGAGTTGTTGACGTCAAACACGCCGGCATATTCAGAAAGTTTTTGCTGAAGCGCATTGGCTGCCAGCTCCAACTGTTCATAGTCGGTACCGGTGAGCCGCAGATTGATGGGGGTGCCACCACCAGCACTGGTACTGGAGAAGAAGCGGATCTCCTGAGCGCCAGGTATCTCACCTACCCGCTCACGCCAGCGCTGCTCAATTTCCATCGGCGACACCGAACGTTCTTCCGCCTTGGTCAGCTCAACCAGCAGGGAACCGCCGAGATCGCCGCTGGTAAACACAGCGACGTGATCCACCGGCCGCTCGCCATCAAACTCGTCATTGAGCCCGAGTATGCCGCTTTCCATTCGCGTCAGTGCGTCATTACGCGCCTGGAACGAGGCACCTTCATTCATGGTGAGCTCTGCCTGAATGAAGTCGCTGGGGATATTGGGGAAAAACTCAAACCGCACAACACCGCCGGCAATCATTCCGCCGCTGATAATCAGCAGGCCAAGAAAACCAGCCACCGCTACATAGCGCGCTGCAAGCACTTTCTCCAAAGCCGGACGATAGACATTACTGATGAACCGGGACAGGCCGGCTGCCACCCACTCCTGATAGCGCTCCAGCCAGCTGCGTTTACTTTTCGGTTTGCGACCGATCTTTGAATGCGCCAGGTGGGCCGGCAGAATCAGCTTGGATTCAATCAGTGAAAACAGCAGGCACAGGATCACTACCATGCCAATCGCTTCAAAAAATGGAGCGACCTGCCCCCCAACCAGCAGCATGGGCGCAAATGCCGCGATGGTCGTCAGAACACCAAAAGTGGCAGGCACAGCCACCCGCTTGACCCCTGCCACTACATTGTCCAGAGAGTGCCCGTTCTCCGACACCTCGGAATGCACACTCTCGGCGGTAATGATGGCATCGTCAACAACAATACCCAGCACCAATATCAGACCAAACAGACTGATCATATTGATGTCGACCGGGAAAGGCCCGAGCGGCATCAACCAGATGGCGCCAAAAAACGCCACTGGAATACCCACCATTACCCACAAGGCTATGTTCAGGCGCAGAAAGGTAGTCAGTACCAGAAACACCAGTACGGCACCCATCACCAGATTGCCCAGCATCATATTGAGCTGGCCTTTCAGGTAAAAGGCATTGCTGCCCCAGGTATCGATGTTTACGCCGGGCGGAAAAGTCCCTTCGTTGCGTTCAATGTACTCCATCACCGCGCGCTCTACTTCGAGTACGCTCTGCTCGGGCGTCACCATCACCTGAATGTTCAGGGCACGCTCACCATCGAAGCGCGAAAAGTTCTCTGTCTCGACAAAGCCATCCGTCACGGTGGCAATATCGCGCACCAGCAGGCGGCTGCCATCGGGGTTGGTCCGCAACACGATCTCGCCGAACTCGCGCCCAGTGTAGGCCTGTTGCTGGGTCCGCAACTGAATGCGTCCGTTTTCGGTGCGAATGGCACCGCCCGGCACATCGATTGACCCGGCGCGAACTGCCGACGCTACCTGCGCCAGCGTCAGACCATATTCCCGCAGCGTATGTTCAGAGACCTCGATTGCTATTTCATAGTCGCGATCACCCTGTATCTGCGCCTGACTGACTTCTGGCAAAAGCAGGACATCGTCGCGAATCGATTGTGTCAGCGTTTTCAACGCGCGATCGCCCAGGTCGCCCGATACGGAAATCTGCAGCACTGGCTGTACCATTTCAATTTCGCGGACGAATGGGCGTTCGACACCATTGGGGAAAGTCGAGATTCGATCAATGCGGCTTTTAACTTCGTTCAGCAGCTCGGTCACGTCGTAACCACTGGCGACCTCAATCGAGACATTACCCGATCCTTCCCGGGCCGTGGAGCGCAGTCGATTTACGCCGCTGAGATCCTGGATGGCCTCTTCAATGGGAATGACAATGGCCAGTTCCACTTCCTCTGGCGCTGCGCCCGGGTAGGCCATTGATGCATTGATGGTGCGGGTTTCAAATTCGGGAAACACCTGAATCTTGATAAAAAATACCGATGCGACACCGGCACACAGAATAAACAGCATGAGCAGATTGGCAGCTACGCTGTTGGCGCAGAACCAGGCAATCATGCCCTTGTGTTCAGTTTCAGGGATTGATTTCATGATGCAACCTGCACCGGATTGACTCGCATACCATCAACAGGGACACGCACCGGCGACACAATAACCTGGTCACCCTGCTGAATGCCCTCTTCCACATACAACCAGTTGGTATCGGCATGAATGATCGTAACCGGGCGCAGACGCAAACGCTGCTCCTGATCCATGACCATCACCTGGTTGTCATTGGTCATCGCAGCCGGCGGCACCCGGTAGACTCCGGAGAGTACACGTCCCTGCAGGCTTGCACTGACAAAGGTACCTGCAAGCAGCGGGGTATTCGTGCCACCCGATGAAAGACGGTAAGGATCCTGAATACGGGCAACGGCGTAGTACATCCGGCTGCTGCTGTCGACGACAGCTTCAGTCCGCACGATGCTCGCGCGCCACTTTTGCTGTTCACCGGCGACCTCAGCACGCAGTTCAACGGGAACGGTCTCGCGGCTCAGTGATTGTCCAGGCATCGGCAAATCCAGCCATGCCAGATCATTTGCACTTAGTGGCAGACGGATTTCCGCGTAGTCGGTGGCAAATACCTCGGCCACCTGAGAACCCGCGCCGAGGTACTGGCCTACGTCCACCAGCTTTTCGCGTACCAGCGCATCATAAGGCGCGCGAATCCGTGTCCGTTCCAGTTGCCGCTGCGCCCGTGCCAGTTCGGATTCCGCCAGCAGCACTCGTGCCTGGGCTTCTTTAAGAAATGGGGTACGCAACGCGAGCAATGGCGCGTTTTCACGCGGGCGGCCTGACAGGTCCCACTCACGCGCCGCCTGATCAGCCTGGGCCTGCTCCTGGGTCAGCTGCGCTTCAGCCGAGAGCAGATTCGCCTCGGCCTGAGAAACAGTTACCTGATAGTCAGCATCATCCAGTATGACCAGCACTTCTCCCTGGCGCACATAGCCACCTGATACAAGTTTGTCCGACACCGAACGCACCATGCCGGAAACTTCTGCGACCAGGGTAGTTTCGGTACGGGGTATGACCGTACCCTGCGACTGGATGACAATTGGCAGGTCACTGCGCGCGACCGTCATGGTCTGCACCGGCACAACCCGCTCTTCAGCAGCAACACTCTCTGGTTGAGGACGCAAGGACACCAGCGCTACTGCCAGCGCAATAGCTCCCACCACGATGACTGGCGGCAAAAGGCGTCGCAGCCACAAAGATTGATTGGAAACGGCAGGTTCATTCATAGAGCAAGGTCCTGAAAACTGAATAGCTAATAGAAGTGAATTCGGCGAACTTGCGAGTAGCGATGCGATTGGAATTGTTATTGCGCGATGTCACACCCTTATACCGCGAATTCTGCAGGGGTGACTATTACCCATAAGTATTGATGCTACACACTACAACCACTGTTTATTCGTATACCAGTGCCAAAAGTCCTGTAGTCGATGAACAACCTTTTTTGCGCGCCAGATTGTAAACTTCTCGCGATTACTGCTGTTTACTACCGCCAAAGGCCTTAACAAGTGACTGACTCAGGTCGCTGACAACCAGGGTCATCACGGCAAAGTCCTGATCAAACTGTTGGGCAGCGTCCTCGGCATCAGCCTCTCGGGCTTTTTCGAGCACCATATCCTCAAACCGGACTCGACTGAGGGTCAGATCCGCTGATACATGACAACTCACCGCCTCGTTCCACACTACACCCAGCTTTTTAACCTGTTTGCCTGCCTCAAGATGCACAGTTACTTCCTCTGCGGTCAGGTCCTGTGACTTGCAACGTATGACATTGCCATCTTCAAGTGGGTTGATAAGCTCGCAGTCCTGGTCAATCTGAAAACCGTCTGAGCCATGGCCGTCCCGCAGCCAGCCGGTCATGACTGCCATTGGTGAATCGTTAACATCCAGCAGACGTACCGGAAACGAACCCAGGGCATCACGCAGCGAGGAAATCAGTTCCTCTGCCTGGGCAGCACTGCTGGTGTTGACGACTAACAGACGCTGCTTCAGATCAATATAGGCATGCAGCACACGGTGCCGGCTGAAAGCTCGCGGCAACAGATCCGCCACCACATCATCCTTGATCTGCAACTTTTCCTTGCGGTAGACCTTGCGATCATCTCGCGTTTCAATCTCCTGGACGCGGTTATCGGCCTCCTCATTAACGACAGCGGCAGGCAGTATCTTCTCCTGTTTGCGAAGACAGACCAGCACGTAGTTACCGAGTTCATGAGTCAGCACAGTCGACCGATCATCATCACGGTTGGGAGCGACCGGGTTTACCCAGCCAGCGGCGCTGCGCTCACCGGCACTGCAGGGGCGAAAGGCATGCTGCGCGACGGCTTCTGCCAGCGCATCTGTCGTCAGTGTGAAGTCATCAGCCAGTGCATAAAGACGAATATTTTTAAACCACATGAAACCCAGTCCTACTTTCTTGCCAGATTAATCGAGGCTGGCATTGTACTGGAAAGTGATTGGAATCACACAAATGAATTGCCATGGAAATTTGCGTCACGCATTTGTTGACAGGAAAAATTACAGGCATAAAATGCGCAGCATCAACAGATCCAGTCATGGTAATAACTTTCATGAACACCACACGCAATCAATATAGCGCTCACCTGCAGGAAGTCCTGCTGCTGGCTGCTGCGTGCTGGTTCAGTAAATCCCAGATTTCCAACCGCATTCATGCTCGTCGTGCACAGCGCAATCTGCTGTCCATGCCACAGGCGTGTGTGCGCACGATGAAGATTAGCCGGGAGGTCCGCCCGACGACGTAGTTCTGATAACACTTCAGACCAACGGTCAACAGAAAGGCCCCTGAGTTAAGTCGATTCAGGGGCCTTTTTTTTGGCCATAAAAATAATGAACGGTAGTTCAGGATAAGAAGAGATTGATGATGGAAAATCAATTACGAAGAAACATCAAGGTCGTGTATGCACTGGCTTTCTTTCACATGTTCATGCTGATTGTGCCGGTGCTGGTGCCATTGTTCCAGAGTCGCGGATTGACACTGGCAGAGGTGTTTTATCTGCAGGCAATCTATGCTGCATTCATTGTGGTGATGGAAGCGCCATCGGGGTATCTGGCCGACCTGCTAGGTCGCCGACTGGTATTGATCATTGGTGCTGCTGCGCATGCCCTGGGATACATCTGGCTTAACTTTGCCACCGACTTCTGGGGCCTGTTGTACTTTGAAATCCTGATGGCGGTTGCGGTCAGCATGATATCAGGAGCTGACCTTGCCCTGTTGTACGACAGTGAAAAGGCGCTGGCTGCAGAAGACAACGATCACATATACAGCGTTGCTCATCTGGGTTTCATGAAGTCTAGCGCCGAAGCACTGGGAGCGCTGCTGGGCGGCGCCCTGGCCATGGTGTCCTTCGATGTGATGATTCTGGCACAGTCGATGACAGCCTGGGTTTGTCTGTGGATGGCACTCACCATTACGGAACCACCTGTCACTGAAGAAGATGGCAACGGAAAACGTGTCGTCAGTCTGGCGGATATCTGGCGACACCTGGCCAAAGGTGATCCGATATTAAAAATGGTCTTCTTCGCCCTTCCCGTATACAACCTGGCTACGGTACTGGTCGCCTGGCTGGTGCAACCCTTCTGGGACAGCATGGGCCTGTCACTGGCAGTGTTCGGGATGCTCTGGTTTGCACAGAGCATGACGGTGGCCATCGCCAGCAAACTGGGTTACGAGCTGGAAAGGCGAGCCGGACCGGTTGCAGCGCTTTGCACGCTGGGGGTCTTGCCGATCATCGGAATATTTGGCATGGCCTGGCTGAGTGGCTGGGTCGGAATCCTGTTCGGATTTGTCCTGTTTTTATCCAGAGGCCTGAGCCAGGTTATCCTGGTAAATGCCCTGAATCGTCGAATCCCGGGCAGATTCCGCGCAACAGTCAATTCACTGAACAGCCTGATATTCCGATTTGGATTTATCGTGGCCGGTCCCTTGATGGGACTGTTGGCGCAGGATCACGGTGTCGCTTTTGCGCTGAATGCTGTCGGCGCCATGCTGGTGGTCAGCTTTTTTGCAGTGATGCTGCCGTTGATACTTGCCGTACGAAAGCTATTGCTTGCCACGACGGTACAGTCGGCGCAGGTCAAACCAGGTGCGGATGCGACACCCTGATGCCATGCCCCCTGTGAGAGTCAGCCCCCTGCAGGGGGCTGATCTCTACACTGAAGCCCTGACGCTTTTTGGCAAGGTGTTTATTGTTTGAGGCATACTCCGCCAGCAACTCTGCTGTTACACCTGGCGCTTCTTCACTCGTCAGATCAAGTACACCAATGGAAAGATTGAGTAGCGGATGAGTGCGCCAGTTTCCGTCGCGATCAGGCGCCTCAAACCCGTTTGCTGTCAGGTGTTCACTGCGATACAGACGCCGACACAATTGCTGAAACTGAACGTTCAGTTTGTCCAGTCTTTCATGCCAGTCGTCGCTACGTAACACCAGCATAAAGTCGTCGCCACCAATATGACCCACAAAGTCGCAATCGGGGTCACATATAGACTTAAGTATCTGAGCAAGCCCCAGCAGGATTTCATCTCCTTTGCCGTAACCATAGATATCATTAAAGGGCTTGAATGAGTCGATGTCGATGTAACACAGTCGCGCCGCCAGCTTTCCTTTTAGCAATCGATCCAGACACTCATGAATGGACACATTACCCGGCAGCAAAGTCAGGGGGTTGGCGGATTGCGCCTGCCTCACCTGAAGTTCGGTTATCTGTCGAAGAACATCAATCACACGGCCAAGTCCGGCATATTGACCGGCATCGGTGATGATAAAATCTTCTTCCAGGCGTTGCCGGGCACGGCTGGTCAACAGCCGACTGACGCGCTGCAGACTCTGCTGGACATCTACTATCAGGGAATCTGACGCAAGCATCTGGGCAATGGGTTTTCTACCATGCAATTCCATCGCGTAGGGCTTGAGCATCACCTGACTCAGCGCGTGGCAGTGGACAGACCCCAATGGCACGTTATTGTCATCCAGCACCGCCAGACTGTTAAGACTGGGCTGACGCTGAAAGCGCTGCAAGACATCGACCACTCTCTCACGATGATGCACACCCGCAACAGGAATCACCAGGCTATGAAGACCGCCGGCCTGGCCGTCACTGCGCTCCACCGCATCAAGCTGCTGACCAAGCGCTGCGTGTGTCAATTGAGGGCAGTGCGAGGGACGTTCGAACCAGTAGCCCTGCATCCACTCCACGCCCATCTCCGCCAGCGTATTGAATTCCTCAGAATGCTCTACACCCTCTGCAATAATGTGGGATCGCGATGCTTTTGCCATGGTCAGAATTGAACCAACGAATTCACGCTTGACGGTGTCCTTATGGATGCCGTTGATAAAGTGCCTGTCAATTTTGACGTACTCTGGTTTCAGCTCGGTCCACAAACGAAGTCCCGAATAGCCTGCCCCAAGATCGTCGATGGCAATGGCAAAACCCATGCTGCGATAGTGATGCAATGCGTTCTGCAGCAAACCCACATTGTCGATTGGCGCATGTTCGGTCAATTCGATAACCAGACGGTTGGCGGTCATGCCCGCCTGTTTGACCAGCTCCAGCGTTCGACCGGACGGGTGCTGCTGTTCCAGCAGACTCTCCGGTGAGACATTGATAAACAACAACCCTTCGAACTGATGCTGCGCGAATGCAAAAATGGCCTTGGCACGGCACAGCATCTCAAGCTCGGTCAACAGCCCGAAATATCTGGCCGTCGAGAAAAGTGTCAACGGTGAGTGCAATGGGCTGTTGGACGGCCCACGACTCAGGGCCTCATACCCAACGATCTTCTTTTCCAGCCCCGACACAATAGGTTGGAACATGACACTGATATCGGCATCGCGAAGCACCTGCTGCAGAGCTTCAAACTGCTGGGCAACTGACATGGATTGACTACAGACCTGCGTTTGAGAAAAGACACAGGATATTGTCATGCGTGCATGACAAATTTATGACTTGAGCCTCCAGGCGAATTAACAAATAGATACAATCTATTAAACATAATGCTTTGCCAGCCGATGACAGAGACGATTATATTGACACCCCTCTTTAGCATGGTAGGCTGCGGTTTACGCCATAGGAGACGTATTACATTGCAAACAATTGTCAGAGCCCAGCAGCACGAGGGCACTCCAGGTTGTGGCCAATGCCGCAAGAGTGCTACAGAATTTGACCTGAGCTTTGCCTTTCAGCCGATTGTAAAAGCCTCCACACGAACGGTCGTGTCTTACGAGGCTTTAGCGCGAGGAAGTAAGGGTCAGGGTTTTGCGCACGTGGCTGCGCAACTGAATGACGATAATCTTTATCACTTCGATCAGCGTTGTCGCGTCAAGGCAATCGAACTGGCGACACAACTTGGTCTTCAGGTCGATCTGAACATTAATTTTTCCCCTAATGCTGTATATCGCCCGGAATTGTGCATACGCACGACGCTGGAAGCGGCTGAGAAATACGGTTTTCCTGTCGAGCGCATTCATTTTGAAGTCACTGAGAGTGAAGAGGTTCGTGAAAAAGCCCACCTGACAAACATTCTAGCCTACTATAAAAAGCGCGGATTCACGACTGCCATTGATGACTTCGGCGCCGGTTACTCCGGGCTCAATCTACTTGCCGAGTTTCAGCCAGATTACATCAAGATCGATCGTGTACTGGTCGACCAGATAGACCTTCACGCCGTCAAACAGGCAATCGTTGATGGCGTATTGCATACCTGCAACAAGCTTGGCATCGGTGTACTGGCTGAGGGTGTCGAGAGACGCGAAGAGTATCAGTGGCTAAAAGGGGCCGGCGTGGACCTGTTCCAGGGTTACTATTTCGCACGGCCAGGGTTTGAACAGCTGCCGCAGGTGCCTGCAGAACTTTTTGATTAAATCTCTCTATTAAACCCCCGCCCGAATTCCGCCGGACCTCCTGTCACAAGCCAGCCTGAGCCTGCTGACAAAGCAATAAAAAAGCCGCCGGACACGTAGTTATGTCCGGCGGCTTTGTTACTTGGATCAGAACTGCATCAGAACACGTGCATACAGTCGACGGCCACGACCGTCAAACTGATAGGCATCGTAGTTCAGTGTGCCTGCATAGTGGAACGGCAGCTCTGCGTTAAAGGCATCCAGCGCACCTACTGTCAGTGTTGTGGTGCCCAGGTTCTGATTGGCCCACTCATGTACGTAGCTGTACTGAATGTCGACGCTGTGATAGCTGTCGATGTCACGATTGACAATGGATCGCACATAGTCGTTACCGTTGTCAAAGGTGTCCTGGTAGGACAGGTTCTGATACTGACCTACAAAGCGGTTGATTACCGCAACCGAGTGTCGTGTATCGGCACTGTTCCAGGACAGCGTGATATTGCCTTTGACATCGGGCAGAGAGCGCACAAGCAGACCATCACCAGTGGTGCCAGCGGCATCGAAGATACCGGTTTCGCGCAGACCCAGCTCCAGGCCCGGTACATCAGACAATGTGTACTGACGTACATAGCTGAAGTCAGAGGCGATGCGGAAGCGGCCCAGATCGGTATCCCACTGATAGCTGGCCTTCAGGTCAACACCGTCAGCAGTCACTTTACCGGCGTTGATGGCAGCAGAACTGATGGTGATCAGGTTGGCTGTTGTGCTGCCTGCCGCGCGAACCACACCGGATACCTGATACAGACGGGGATCCACCACACAATCCAGACGTGACATCGGAATCACCTGGCCGGCAGGCGTCTTTGAGTTGTCCGGATTGCTGCCCCACTGCGCTTCCAGTGCATTTGGGTCACAGGACGTGTAGGGGTTCATGCCACCGTAGGCCGCTGATGGGCTGCTGGACACGGTGCCGTTGAAGACATAATTATTGGGATCCGCTGCCGCTGCCTCGAACGCGGCAATTTCGTCGCTGATTGCCGAGATACCTGGTTGCGGCATGACCCTGTCTTCCACCTCGAAGCGCCAGAAATCCGCCCCGATGCTCAGACCCTGCAGAGCGCCAGCAGGCGTCCAGATAAAGCCGGCACTGTAGGTATCGGCGTACTCGTTGCCGATATCCGGTGCGGGTGAACCCACCGTATAGGTAGTTTCCGGCTCAGCATTGTCGTTGTTGGCAGGCACCATATTGGCACGCACCGCCTGATTGCTGATCGGATCACGGAAGGTCACCGAGCTCGACTCCAGACCTTCCAACTGAATGCCAATATTCGGCGCCCGGAAGGACTGTGAGAAGGAGCCGCGGAATAACAGCTCATCGGTGGGACGCCAGCTCAGAGCGACTTTTGGTGTCAGCTCGCCGCCAATCCGGCCGCCGTAGTCCTCGTAACGCAAAGCGATCTGTGACTCAATGCTGTCGAGGAAGGGCAGTGAGAGTTCCACAAATGCCGCGCGAGTACTGCGTGTGTGGTCGTAATTAAAAATACACTCGGAGCACTCAAAGTTATTGGAAACATAGCGGTATTCGTTCGGCTCGCCGTTGGGGCCAAAGCCCGCAATAGCATTGAGGCCCGGCTGGTTCATGGTCGGCGCGATGGACTTGGCGTTTTGCTCCCGGTGTTGCGCACCAACAGCAAACTGGGCCATGCCACCGGCCATCTCAAACATCTCACCTGAGACGACGGCATCAAATACGGCAAGCTTGTTGCGTTTGTCTGCCCTGCGAATGGTCGGCATCATCCAGTCAATCAATTCCTGAGAGTTGGCCAGGTCCGGGTTGGACTGACGCGTCAGGAAAGGGTTGTAGAATTCACAACCACCCTTACCCTGATTGTTACTGGTCAATGCATAAGACAGAGACTCGTAGGTATTAAATACGAAACCGGGGAAGAACAACTGCGTCATGCTGCTGCCAACAAAATCCCATCCAGTCGGTATGAAAGGAGAGATATGTCCGCGAGCGCTGATAAAGTCAAAGTCCGGTACGCCGTTGGGCGTGCAGTTGGGCCCACCCAGACCATTGGCCGCCAGCTGTGCGCGATCACGCTGGAAGGTTTTGTATTCCAGCTCAAAGCTGGTACCACTCCACGAGTAGCTGACATCGTAGTTAAAGCGGCGGTTATTGAACGCGGTAAACTCACCGCGAAGGCCCGCCTGCACCCCGGTCGCCTCCGTGTAACTCATCTGATTGCCACCGCCCATACGCGGCGAGCTGCCAATGTTCATATTGGCGTAGCTTGGCGCATTGAGACCGCCATTGCGGATATCGGTAGGTGCGTTGGTAATGTCAGCAGCGGTGGGCCGTGCCAGACCTATCGCCGGCGCGAAGTAACCCAGTTCCATGGGCTGACCAATTGAGTAGCCGCCCCAGGCCGGATTGCCCTGATGTGCGCCAGGCTGGGCCAGAAACATGGTCGGACCCCGGCTCGTATAAGTGCCTGAGTCAGAACGTTCGATGTCGCTGCTGGAGTGCTGGGCGAATGAGTAGAACTCCACGGAATCATTGAAGACATGCTCAAAGGCACCCGCAACACTGTCGCGCTCCATACCCACATTCAGCAGGTCCCACTCGAAACTGTTTTCACGGCAGCTGGTGTTGGGGTCACCGCGCTCAGACGTCCTGGTACCAGTGAAATAAGGTGTTCCATCAGCTGATGTCAGCGAATAACAAAGGGGATCAGTATAACGCGGATCGGCCGTACCACCTTCCGCGATGGCCTGCGCCACCGCCTCCTCATTCAGATACGCTGGATTAATGCGCGTGCCAAAAGCCGCATTGGCGATGGGTGTACCCAGCCCACCTACCGTACCGGTAAACTCCGAGCGATCATCGAAGTAGCGGGCGGCGCTGACCGAGACGGGATCACGACGGAATATTTCACCAGACAGCACAAAGTGCGTCGATCCGGTTTCGTTTGACCAGCCCCAGATGGCACTCAGTGTCTGGTCCTGATTTTCCATCTCTTTTTCGATGGCCTGCACGTCGCCATACAGCTCAAAGCCTTCAAACTGGGTACGCATGATGACGTTGGCAACACCTGCCACCGCGTCAGAGCCATACAGGGCCGAGCCACCGTCGGTCAGGACCTCAAGGCGTTCAACCATTACCAGTGGAATGGTGTTGATATCAACAAATTCGCCACCGGTAGGCGTTGCTGTCGCAGCTGGCGCAAAGCGCTTGCCGTTGATCAATGTGAGCGTTGAGTTTTCACCCAGGTTGCGCAGGTTGATGTTGGCCATACCCGAGACGTTACCCATCAGGGCATTACCGCCATCGGAACCTTCGTTGCTCACCGAGCCGGAGTTGACCTCCAGGTTTTTCACAACATCCCAGATCTGCGCGGCACCCTGGGCCTCGATGGACGCTCGGTCGACGACCTGTACAGGTGATGGAGCATCAAGTGGACTGCCACGCAGATAGGAGCCGGTGACAACCACTTCTTCTACTTCAGGTTCGGAATCCTGGGCAAAGGCAGGTACACAAGAAATTGCAGAGATGATACCCAGGAGTAGAGTATTCTTTCGGAAACCAGGTCTTACAGACATGGACTGTTCCCCCGTGATTCTTATTGTTAGATCGGAATGTTGCGCTGTACGCATCCTGCGCAGTCAATTCGATACTACCCCGACCCACTTCCTTGAAAACGGGTCGGTACTTCAGGGAATCTCCGCTGACTTTAGCCAATTGAAATAGGCAATGCAAACAAAATTGAATCACTTCATTATTTTTGGGCCACTCCTGGCCCGCCCTGATAAAGCAGAACAATATTCGTCATTAACGGGACTGATATAAGAGTCATGGGACATAAAAAAACGGGCCTTGTCTCAGGCCCGTTTTTTCAGGATTGCCAGACTGCTGTATCAGAACTGCAGCAATGCCCTTGCGTACAACCTACGACCCCGGCCATCAAAGACACTGGCGTCGTAGTTTAGTGCACCCTGATAGCGGAATGGCAGCTCTGCATTGAATGCGTCCAGCATACCGACGGTCAGCGTGGCGCTGCCCAGATCCGGGTTGGCCCATTCATGGCGATAGCTGTACTGCAGGTCGACGCTGCTGTAGCTGTCCACTTTTTCCTGCACAACCGATCGCACATAATCATTGCCTGCCTCGAATGTGCTTGCATAGGCCAGGTCATCGTAGGAGCCAATAAATCGGCCTATCACCGACACGCTGTGCGCCAGGCTATTGCTTGACCAGCCCAGTGTGACATTGCCCTTCAGGTCCGGAAGCGAGCGGACCAGCACGCCATCACCGGTAGTACCGGCAGCGTCAAATACACCGGTCTCCATCAGACCCAGCTCCAGCCCCGGCACATCAATCAGCTCATAGCTGTTGACGTAGGTAAAGTCAGAACTGGCACGGAAACGGCCAAAATCAGTCTGCCAGTCGTAGGCCAGTTTTAGATCCACGCCATCGGATTCAATCTCACCGGCGTTGATCGTAGAGCTCTGGATGGTTATCAGTGCAGCCGTGGTGCTGCCTACCGAACGAACAACGTTGGGCACGACATAGCTAGCCGGGTCAACGACGCAGTCAAGCCGGGAGCCCTCTATTACGCCGCCCGCCGCATTGCGTGAGTTGTCCGGGTTACTGCCCCACTCTGCCTCCAGCGCTGCTGGATCGCAGGCCACGTTGCGCACAGCAGCATCACTGCCCAGTGAGCTGTTAAACACATAGTTGGCAGGGTTCTGGGCCGCCTGCTCGAAAGCAGCTATCTCGCCCTCAATTGATGAAATACCGGGCTGTGGCAATACCCGGTCTTTCACCTCAAAGCGCCAGAAATCAGCGCCTACCGAAAGGCCATCCAGGGCACCAAATGGTGTCCACTGAAAACCGATATTGTAGGTATTGGCTGACTCGTTGCCCACATCAGGCGCTGGTGCACCAACCGAATAGGTGGTGTTCGGTTCGGCGAATTCATTGGTAGCCGGCCGCAGCCCGGCGCGTACCGCCTGATTGCGAATCGGGTCACGGAAGGTGATTTCGCCAGCCTCCAGACCCGCCTCGACTACACCCAGGTTGGGCGCACGGAATGATTGTGAGAAAGAACCACGCAACAGCAGTTCATCGGTGATACGCCAGCTCGCTGCCACTTTCGGCGTCAATTCACCACCAATGGAGCCGCCGTAGTCTTCATAGCGAAGTGCCAGTTGTGTTTCGACATCGGCAAGGATTGGCAGTGAAAGCTCTGTGAACACGGCACGGACATCACGATCGGTGTCGTAATTGAAAATACACTGAGAACACTCGTAGTTATTGCTGACATAGTGAAACTCATCGGGCACGCCGTTTTCGTCATACCCCAGAATCGCATTGGGGATACCTGGCAGGTTGATGGCTGGCGCATTTGATTTGTTGTTTTGCTTGCGCAGCTGCGCACCCACCGCGAATTGCGCGGTACCACCTGTCATTTCAAACATCTCGCCGGATACTACCGCATCAAATACCGCAAGCTTGTTGCGTTTGTCGGCGCGCTTGACGGTTGGCATCATCCAGTCGATCAGTTCCTGCGAGTTGGCAAGATTACTGTCTGTCATCTGTGTCAGGAATGGATTGTAGAACTGACAGCCGTCCTGGCCCTGGTTGTTACTGGTCAGCGCCAGCGACAGGCTCTCGCGCGTGGACAGCACAAAACCCGGGAAGAATGTCTGTGTCAGACCTGCATTGTATGCGCCCCAGAAAGTAGGGATCTGAGGGGCTATGCCAAGCTGGGTAGCCAGGGCATTGGCCGCCTGAAACGCGGCAGGATGTTGTGCCCCTGCGCTGGCAAAGTCGAAATCGGCACGTCCGTTGGGTGTGCAGTTGGGACCGCCAAGGCCATTTGCTGCCAGTTCCGCACGGTCTCGCTGAAAGGTTTGATACTCCAGTTCAAAACTGGTGCCACTCCATGAGAAGCCAACATCATAGTTGAAGCGGCGATCGCCCAAGGCGTAGAACTCACCTTTGAGTCCGGCCTGAATGCCTACTGTCTCGGTCTCGTTGCGATTCTTGTTGCCACCCAGCCGCGGAGCATTGCCAATATTCACATTGGCATACATCGGCACATTGGGCCCGCCGTTGTAACCAGCGATCGGTGCATTCGGGATAAAGTCCGGAGCTTCCAGGCCAATCAAAGGTGCCATGGAACCCAGCTCACCATAGCGACCTATCGAATAATTGGCAGGTGCGCCCAGCGGAATCAACGGATTGCCCTGGTGTGCTCCTGGCTGCGCCAGCATTACAGCCGGGCCTCGTGAACTGACGGCACCGGAATCCGAGCGCTCAATATCACTGTGTGACCATTGCATGAATGAATAGAACTCGGCCTTCTCACTGAAACTGTGGCTGAATGCGCCAGCGATGCTGTTTCGCTCCATGCCCACCGCCAGCAGGTTCCACTCGTAGGAATACTCGCGGCAGCTTGAACTGGGCTCGCCACGCGGTGCTGTGTTGGTGCCGACAAAAAACGGTGTGCCGTCCGCCGAGCTCAATTCACTGCACAACGGATCAGTGTAGCGAAGCGAGGCATCACCGCCCTCGGCAACTGCCTGATCAATCGCAGCCTGATTGATATAGTCACGATTGAGCCGGGCACCGAAAGAAGACTGATTGATCAATGTGCCCATTCCGCCGACAGTAGCGGTGAACTCAGAGCGTTCATCAAAGTAGCGGGCATCTTCCACACTGACCGGATCACGGCGAAATGTCTCACCCGCCAGAACAAAATTGGTGGCGCCAGTATCGCTGGCCCAGCCCCAGATCACACTGCCTGTTTTGTCGAACTTGTCACCGGCTTTTTCGATGCCTTGTATGTCACCATAGACCTCCAGCCCTTCAAAATCGGTGCGCATGATGATGTTCACCGCACCGGCCACAGCATCCGATCCATAGAGCGCCGAGCCACCGTCGGTCAGCACTTCAAGGCGCTCCACCATCACCAGTGGTATTGTATTGATGTCGACGAATTCGCCGCCAGACGGTGTCGTGGTTGCAGCTGCGACCTGGCGCTTGCCATTGATCAAGGTCAATGTGGAGTTTTCACCCAGGTTACGAAGGTTGATATTGGCAGTGCCAGACAAAGTGCCCAATTCTGCACTACTGCCTTCCGCGCCTTCATTGGAAATGGAGCCAGAGTTGATCTCGAGATTTTTGACGACATCCCATATCTGGGCCGCGCCCTGGGATTCTATTGAGGTCCTGTCGACGACCTGCACTGGGGATGGCGCGTCAAGCGGGCTGCCGCGCAAATAAGAACCGGTTACTACGACTTCTTCAACTTCCTGTGCTTCATCTGACTGCTGGGCAAAAGCGGGCATTACAACAGCACCTGTTGTCAAGCCGGCAATCGCGCAAGCCAGACTCTTTTTGACAAGCCATCTGGACATGAGAGACTACTCCTCATTATTGTTATGTAAAAAACCTAAACAGCGGTTACATGTTGCTGATTTCACTAGGCCGTTCAGAACTAAACCGGGTCTTCGGCCAGCAACAGGCAGAGAAAAGACACACGGTACCACTGAGAAAAGCGCTTCAACGATAGCCAAACCCCCATTGCATTGCAAACGAATTAACGGCAAAAGTGTTCGCTTTATCCTGTATAAAATCTGAGAATATCGCCTATCATCCCTTGTGATCTTTCCGTGTGGAACCGGTCTGGTGCGCATAGGCCAAAAAAAGCGCAGCGCCCAGGCGACACCATGAGCGGACCAGGAACAAAATTGAGCAGATTATTGAGAAAAATTCGCAACTTTTTACTGACGGTCGCATTGCTGGCAGGCTTGATTGCCATTGCACTGCCCGGGTTGATTGGGCTGGGCGTGCGCCATCAGCTGTCAGCGCTGTTGACTGCGGCTACCAACAGCAATCCATACAGCGCCCTGCTGTCCGTGCATCTGGACAGGATTGAACCCGGCTGGTTTACCAGCAATTACTACCTGACGGTTGCGGGACCTGTATTGTCCGCTGATGGCTCACAAACCGCCACGCAACGTACACAATTGTCAGTCACTCACGGACCCATTATCCGGCACTTACGTGACACGCCTTTGGCAATTGCGGAATTTCAATTGATCAATCTCGATCCGGTTACCGGGCCGGACACACCACATTTATCCGGATCAGCGGTGCTGACAATGGAGTCAACGACCGTTGCGGCGCTCAGGGGTATCGCAGGATTCAGCGCTCTGGGTGGTGAACACTGGCTGGAGTCGCGCGGCCAATGGTCGCTCCCTGCCGTGCTGACCAGGGCGGCCGACGAACCCATGCCGGGGAACCTTCAGCTCTACCTCGATGCCGATGCCGAAGCGCTGGGCGCCGGAGCCGGCAACGACCTTTTGCAGATCATCCAGTTACAGGGCTGGACCCGCATCAGTAACGGCCGCGCGCTTAGCCATATTTCTGTCATTGATGGCGCTGTCACGGTTAACGGACAGCCTTTGCGACTCAGTGTGGGGCCGGCCGCTGGCGAATAATGACCGCGCCGGCGGATCAATTTTAGATACCGCGCAAGAAGCGACGCAGTTCTTCGGTCAGGTGCCGGGTACAGCATAGCGCCAGCTTCAGGCTATCATTCATGTCAGGGCCACAATCGTGTAGAATGGCGCTGAATTTCTCAGGTATCCCGCGCCGTCATGTCCGACTCAAGCAAACCGCCACATCTGTTTTCATATCCGCGTTACTGGGCCGAGTGCTTTGGCACCGCTCCCTATCTGCCCATGTCTCGGGCCGAGATGGATGCGCTGGGCTGGGACAGCTGCGATATCATCATCGTCACCGCAGACGCTTATGTGGATCACCCCAGTTTCGGCATGGCTGTGGTTGGACGTTTGCTGGAGGCTCAGGGCTTTCGGGTGGGCATCATCGCGCAACCCGACTGGCAAAGTGCAGAGCCGTTTAAAGCCCTGGGCAAGCCGAATCTGTTTTTCGGGGTCACCGGCGGCAACATGGACTCGCTGATCAACCGTTACACGGCTGACCTGCGTATACGCAGCGACGATGCCTATACACCGAATGCGGAACCAGGCAAACGCCCGGACCGATCAGTAATTGTCTACAGTCAGCGATGTCGCGAAGCGTATTACGACACGCCCATTGTTATTGGTGGCATAGAGGCCAGCCTGCGCCGTATTGCCCAGTATGACTACTGGAGCGACCAGGTTCGTCAGTCCATACTCATTGATTCCAATGCCGATATTCTGCTTTATGGAAACGCCGAGCGGGCACTGGTTGAGGTTGCTCATCAGATCGCAAATGGCACGGATCCGGCGACAATGACTCATGTGCGTGGCACGGCCATTGTGCGCCGAGATGTCCCGGCTGGATGGACCGAGATTGATTCGACCCGCATCGACTGGCCAGGCCGTATCGACAATATTCCCAACCCTTACGAGGTGCCACACGACCAGGCGACCGACACCAGGACACGCGAACTTGCCAAAGCCGAACAGGCTGTGGGCATGGCCGGAGGCGACGCCGTGGCGGTCAAAGCGCCCGTGCCTGACGCTGACACCGTAACGACGGTCCGCATCATACCGTTGCCGCTGCACCGCCAGTTCGACAGCGATCCTGAACGCACTTATATCCGGCTGCCGCCATACCACAAGGTGAAAAAAGACCCCGCGCTGTACGCGCACGCTTCGCGGGTACTGCACCAGGAGTCCAACCCCTACAATGCCAAGGTACTGGTTCAAAGGCACGGTACGCTGGATGTATGGGTCAATCCGCCGCCGATTCCACTGGAAACAGACGAAATGGACGGGGTGTTTGACCTGCCCTATCAGCGTCGCCCACATCCCTCATACGGCGATGCACGCATTCCTGCCTACGATATGATCAAGACCTCCGTGAATATCATGCGCGGCTGCTTCGGCGGCTGTACCTTCTGTTCGATCACGGAACATGAGGGACGGATCATCCAGAGCCGGTCAGAAGGGTCCATTCTTCGCGAGATCGAAAAAATCCGCGACCAGGTACCCGGTTTCACTGGCACCATCTCCGATCTTGGCGGCCCGACTGCCAATATGTACAAGCTCAACTGCAAGTCTGAGGAAATTCAGAAGCGCTGCAAGCGCCTGTCATGCGTCTATCCGACTATCTGCCAGCATTTGAATACGGATCATAGCCCGACGACCCAGCTCTATCGCAAAGCGCGCGCCATTCCCGGCGTGAAACGCGTGGCGATCGCCTCGGGTCTGCGCTATGACCTGGCCATCAAGGATCCCGAATATGTTGAAGAACTGGTGACCCACCATGTTGGCGGCTACCTGAAGATCGCGCCGGAGCACAGCGAAGAAAAAACGCTGTCCAAGATGATGAAACCCAGTATCAGCGCCTACGATGAATTCAAGCGCATGTTTGATCATTTTTCGGCCAAGGCCGGCAAAGAACAGTATCTGATTCCCTATTTCATCGCTGCCCACCCTGGTTCCGATGATGAGGACATGATGAATCTGGCGCGCTGGCTGAAGAAATACAAGTTCAAGCCCGACCAGGTGCAGACCTTCTATCCATCACCGATGGCGCTGGCCACGGCCATGTACTACTCCGGCAAGAATCCACTGAAGAAAGTGACCTATAAAAGCGAATCGGTCACGGTCAGCAAGGACATCGAGCAACGCCGTCTGCAAAAGGCTTTTCTTCGTTACCACGACCCCAAGAACTGGCCAATGCTGCGCACGGCGCTGCGCAAGATGGGCCGGGATGACCTGATCGGCAGCGCACCGCATTGCCTGGTGCCGGCCGACAAACCCGTCCGGGGTGGTAAATCAGCGTCGCACGCTACGGCAAAACACGGCGCAGCCAGGCGTCGGCATACTGCTGGCGGCAAGCCGGGCAGGAAAACAGTCAAACGCCGTATCCACTGATCTCACGGCCCCTTGAGGTTAATTCTCAATTGCGATTTACGTTGCAAACGAGAATGATTAGCACTATGATTGGCGCAATTTTTTGCATTCGTCATGCGGCCAGAGAAGTCGCAAACGATGCGCCAATACCATAAGACGATACTATCCTCAGGGGAGTTATATGAAGATTCGCAACAAGCGTCTGCAATTTGCTGTGTCCGCCATCATCATGGGATCAACCGCCGGCGCCCATGCCTCCAATGTCGAAGAGTTTCTGATCATCGGCAGCCGTGAAGATGCCCGCACCGTGGCCGGCTCCGGCGCTGTGATTGATGGCGAGCAGATCCGCATCGAAGCCGCAAACGATATCAATCAGTTATTGAAAACCATTCCTGGTATCTACATTCGTGAAGAGGAAGGTCTCGGTCTGCGTCCCAATATCGGTATTCGTGGTGCAACTTCCGAGCGCAGCAGCAAAGTCACCATTATGGAAGACGGTATCATGATGGCCCCCGCTCCCTATGCTGACCCGGCGGCCTATTACTTCCCGACAACAATCAGACAGTCCACCGTTGAGGTTCTGAAAGGCGCACCGCTGTTGCGCTACGGCCCGCAGACAACTGGCGGTGTGGTTAACATGGTCAGCACGCCCATTCCGCAGGAAAGTGCGGGCAGCGTGCAGACCGCGATTGATGAGCGCGGCAGTGTCGATCTGCATGCCTGGGCGGGTGGCCAGGGCGAATCCATTGGCTGGCTGCTGGAGACCGTGCAGCGTGACGGCGAAAGCTTCAAGGATACCGACCGCAGCAACGATGCTGGCGACTATCGAATCGAAGATTACGTTGCCAAGCTAGGCTGGCAATCCACTGAAGGACCGGCGCAAAGCCTGCTGTTGAAACTGCAGTACTCAGAAGAAACCTCTCTGGAAACCTATCTGGGCCTGACCGATGCCGACTTCGAAGCCAACCCCAACCGTCGTTACGGCCTGTCATCCATTGATGATATGAGCAACCGTCACTCATCGATACAGCTCAGTTATGCCCTGGCTCTGAGCGACAACACCACTCTGAGCGCCAATGCCTACCAGAATAATTTCAAACGTAACTGGTTCAAACTAAGCGGCGGCGGTGCCTATATTGATGCTGCCAACCGCGGTGATGCAAGGGCCCAGGCTATTCTGGACGGATCCGGCAACGTGGATGGACTGCAATACAAGAACAACAATCGCCGTTACGAATCACGCGGCATTGAAGTTAACCTGACGCATACCCGGGGCGATCACCTGATCGAGTTCGGTGCGCGCACCCACGAAGACGAATCGGACCGCTTCCAGCCCGTTGATGTCTACAACCAGGCCGGCGCGCGACTGATTTACGACCGCCGTATCCAGCCGGGATCCAGTGATAATCGTGTAGGTTCTGCAGACGCAGTGACCTTCTGGTTGACTGATACATGGCAGCTTACCGAAGCACTGACCGTCAACGCGGCACTGCGACACGAAAACGTCACTACCAGCGAACATCGTTACGCAACCCTGGACCGCAGCTCACTGAACCGTATTACCAACAATGAAGCCAGCGAATGGCTGCCAGGCGTGTCACTGACCTATCAGATCAGCGACAGTTTTCAGCTACTGGCGGGCGTGCATCGCGGATTTTCCCCTCTGGGCGCAGGCGCACAGCCTAACGAAGACCCGGAAACCAGTGACAACTATGAAGCCGGCTTCCGTTACCAGAACGGGACCCTGTTCGCGGAGCTGATCGGTTTTTACAGTGACTTCTCGAACAAGAGTGAAAACTGCTCACTGGCCAGCCCATGCAGCAACGGCGAAACCAGTGGCTCCTACACTACCGGTGAAGCAGTGATTCAGGGCCTGGAAATTCAGTTTGGCAATCGGTTTGCAGTAGGCGACGCATCCGTACCCTTCGATTTCAGCTACACTTTGACTGATGCCGAGATCACACGCACTGACGCTACTGCTGGTGTGAACAAGGGTGACGAGCTGAAAGACGTACCACGTAACATCTTCAGCGTCCGCAGTGGCCTGGAGCTGGCCAATGGCTGGAACAACTATATCGTCGGCAAGCTGGTGCACGAAATGTGCGTATCGGTCGGATGCAACACCTCTGCCAGCCCTTACGCCAAAACTGACACACTGTTCGTTACCGACCTGATCAGTCGTTACACCATCAACAATGGTGTCGAGCTGTTCTTTAAAGTTGAAAACCTGTTCGACAAGCAGAAGATCGTTTCACGCGATCCAGACGGCGCACGCCCGAACAAGGCACGTACCGCTTCAGTTGGTTTCCTGTACGAGTTCTGATCAACTCTCAGGCGTTTACTGATCAAAAAAGGCAGCTCATCCGAGCTGCCTTTTTTTTTATTCAGACACTGAGTCTGACAACAAGAACAAGTTATTTCCTGTTTTTGAGAGCCTGTTCAAACAGCGCCGCCATCGTACCGGTCTGGCGCTTGTTGTCGGCCGCCTTGCCAAAGTCCTTCTTGCCACGAGTAGATGTTGCAGCCCGGGCGCCACCACGCGAGGAGCGGCTGCCCTCGCTTTTCTCACCCGGTTGCGGCAAGGGATCATCCAGACGCATGGTCATCGCGATTCGTTTTCTTTCACGATCAACCTCGAGCACTTTGACTTTAACTATCTGGCCGGCACTCACCACTTCGTGCGGGTCTTTTACAAACTTGTCGGACAGGGCTGAAATATGCACCAGGCCATCCTGATGCACCCCTACATCAACAAATGCACCGAAGTTGGTGACATTGGTGACAGTGCCTTCGAGTATCATGCCCGGCACCAGGTCTTTTATTTCCTCGACCCCCTCTTTCAGTTCCGCTGTTTTGAATTCACCACGCGGATCACGACCGGGCTTCTCCAGTTCTTTGAGGATATCCTGGACGGTGGGCAGACCGAACTTCTCGCTGACGTAATCCTGGGCCTTCAGGCCGCGCAGAAACGCAGCGTCACCGATCAGTGACTTCACATCACGATTGTTGCGACGGGCGATCTCCTCAACCAGCGGATAGGACTCAGGATGCACCGCAGAACCATCCAGCGGGTTCTCACTTTCGTGGATACGCAGAAAACCGGCTGCCTGCTCGAAGGTCTTGTCGCCAAACCTTGGGACTTTCTTCAATTGTTCACGCGACCGGAACTGACCATTCTGGTCCCTGAATTCCAGAATATTGCTTACCAGCGACTGATTGAGACCGGACACCCTTTTCAGCAATGGAGCCGATGCTGAATTGACATCCACACCCACTGCGTTCACACAGTCCTCGACCACCGCGTCCAGACTTCTGGCCAGCTTCACCTGACTGACATCGTGCTGGTACTGACCAACACCAATCGACTTGGGTTCGATCTTTACCAGCTCGGCCAGTGGATCCTGCAGGCGGCGGGCAATGGACACCGCGCCTCTAATCGTGACGTCCAGGTCCGGCAGTTCCTGGGAGGCAAACTCTGAAGCTGAATACACGGATGCACCCGCCTCGTTGACCATGACTTTCTTGAGCTTGAACTGCGGAAACTGTTTGCAGAAATCACCAACAAACTGGTCGGTTTCCCGAGACGCGGTACCATTGCCGATACTGATCAGTTCAACCGGGTATTTATCGCAGAGCGCTTTTAGTACGGCGGCCGCTTCTGCCTTGCGATGCTGGGGTGCGTTCGGAAAGATTGCGCCATGGTCCAGCACTTTGCCGGTCTGATCGACAACACAGAGTTTAACGCCGGTGCGCAGACCCGGATCAAGACCAATCGTGACTTTCTTGCCAGCCGGTGGCGCCAGCAACAGATCCTTGATATTACGGGCAAACACATCGATGGCGCCTTCTTCAGCCTGCTCGCGCAGCTGGGTCAGAAAATCAGTCTGCAGATGTGTATGTACCTTGACGCGCCAGGTCCAGCGCACTACATCGGCCAGCCATTTGTCGGCGGCCCGACCCTGATCATTGATCTTCCAGTGCGAGGCAATCATGCCCTCGCAGGCGTGACGCGCTGGTGGTGCGTTTTCGTCGACCGGGATATCCAGCTTAAGATTGAGGATGCCCTCGTTTCTGGCACGGAACAGGGCCATCACGCGGTGCGAGGGAATCGTCGTAACCGCTTCCGAAAATTCAAAATAGTCGCGGTACTTGGCGCCTTCCTGTTCCTTGCCCGGCACCAGCTCCGAGATCATGTGCGCGTGACCCCAGAAGAAGTCCCGCAGCTTGCCCAGCAGAGTGGCATCTTCCCCGAACTGTTCGATCAGAATGTGGCGGGCGCCGTCCAGCGCCGCTTTTGCATCTGCAACACCCTGATCGGCATCAATGTATTTCTCAGCTTCCAGTTCGGGGTCCAGCGTCGGGTTTTCGTAAAGACTGTCGGCCAGCGGCTGCAGGCCCGCCTCTCTGGCAATCTGCGCCCTGGTGCGGCGCTTGGGCTTGTAGGGCAGATAGAGATCTTCCAGCGCAGTCTTGGTGTCTGCCTGGCGAATCTGCGCTTCCAGTTCCGGCGTCAGTTTGTCCTGCTCGGTGATGCTTTTGAGAATCACCTCTCGTCGATCTTCCATCTCACGCAGATAGACCAGGCGCTCCTGCAGTTTGCGTAGCTGGGTATCATCCAGCCCGCCGGTCACTTCTTTTCGGTAGCGGGCGATAAACGGAACCGTCGCGCCATCATCCAGCATGGCTACGGTGGCTGTTACTTGTTGGGCTTTGGCGCCGATCTCCGCGGCAATCTGTTCATACATCGCTGTTAACACTGAATAGGGTTCCTGCAATTGGTTTTGGGTTGTTGTATCAGGGCTTCGGTAGTCAAAAGGTCACTGCGCTGCCGTATCATCCCCGCTGTTATTGCGATTGGCGCGTTTGACGTGATCATCAATGTAGGTCAGCACACCGCGCAGTATGTTGATTTCCATGGCGTCCGGCCGGATACGGCCAAACAGCCGGCGCATGCGAGGCATCAGCAGCCGAGGATTTTTGGGGTCGTGGAAGTCCATGTCGATCAGTACCTGTTCAAGATGCTCGTAAAACAGTTCCAGCTGGTGGTTATCCGCCTTGGGGACGTCCCAGTACTCATCTTCAACGCTGGCATCGTAGAAATCACCACTGTGAACCGGTTGTGCCGCAGCACCTGCTGCCAGCGCATCCAGCATGGCCACCCGCACTTCATAACAGATCACTACAACTGCCGCCGCCAGATTGAGCGAGCTGTACTCTTCACTGGCGGGGATCTGCACGTGATAATGACAGAGCTGCAGTTCTTCGTTGTTCAGGCCGCTGTCTTCACGACCAAACACCAACGCAACTTTGTTGCGACCGGCGTCTGCCACGACATGATTCGCGCACTGACGGGGGCTGAGCACCGGCCACGGCATCCGGCGTGACCGAGCACTGGCGCCAATAACCAGGCCGCAATCAGCAACAGCCGTCTGCAGGTCGGGAAACACCTCTGCCCGCTCCAGCACGTCGGTAGCCGATGCAGCACGCCAGGTTGCAGTATCACTGGGATAGTCCCTGGGATCGACCAGGCGCAGATTGGGAATCCCCATATTTTTAAGGGCGCGCGCGGCGGCGCCGATGTTGCCGGGATGTGAGGTATTAACCAGCACCACCTGGATATTGGAAAATTCGGGCAGGCTCAAAGATCTCTCCGCGTCTGTCGATGTTTATAAAATGGGTCCGGATTATAACAGCCTGATAACAAACTATCTGCGTTGCTCTCGTTTTGCTATCATTGGCGGCTGATTCACTCCCGATTGTCGAGACTATGCACCCAGTTATCAATATAGCCCTCCGCGCCGCCCGCAGCGCCGCCGAACAAATCGCCCATGTCAGCGACCGCCTGGATCGCGTCAATGTTGTTGAAGACCATGGCGGCAACCTGGTAACCAGCATGGACCTGGATGCGGAGCGAACCATTCTGTATCACCTGCGCAAGGCCTACCCTGATTTCAGCGTCGAATCGCGCATCAGTGGTTATACCGAGGGTGCCGATCGTGCCAACACCTGGCTGATAGACCCCATTGTGGGCAACCGCAATTTTTATCGCGGCGTGGGGGCATTCTGCGTTTCCGTCGCACTGAGAACCAGCAAAGGCATCACACAGGGCGTGCTCGTCAATCCGGCTACCAACCAGGAATTCACTGCCAGCAAGGGCGACGGTGCCCAGCTGAATGCGACACGTATCCGGGTTGGCAAGGCCAGTGAGCTTGAGCAGTCCATGATCGCGCTGGATGGTGACCCTCAGGGCGAGACCGTCATCATGCAGAAACTGTTGGCCAGCCTGCAGGCGCTGCCGGCCTGGGTTCAGATCAGCGGATGTCCAGCGCTGGACATGGCGCATGTTGCATCCGGACGACTGGATGCGGCCTGGTGCGCACAGCAGCCGGAAACCGCCATTGCTGCTGCCCGTCTGATTCTTCTTGAGTCAGGTGCCCTGCTGGGAGACCCTCAGGGCAATCCGCAGGTGCAACAGAGCAAAGAGCTGCTGTTCAGCAACCCAAAATGCTTTAAGCAACTCCTCAAAATACGCCAGACCCTGACAAGCTAAAACAACAAAACAACTCATCAGAACCGATGGTCGGACATGGCAGAACCCAGACGAAGTAATCGCCACAAACTGACAGAAGGCCCCATCGGTCAAACCCTCATCAATATGACCATGCCCATGATTGTTGGCATGGTCATGATGTTCAGCTTCAATCTGGTTGATACCTTCTTTATCAGTATGCTCGGCACCGAGCCACTGTCGGCCATCAGTTTTACCTTCCCCGTCACCTTCACCATCATGAGTCTGGCCATCGGTCTGAGCATCGGCACATCTGCCGTGGTCGCCAAATACATTGGTCGCGGTGAAACAGAAAAGGCCAAGCAGGCGTCGACAGTGACAAACTACGTCGCCATGGCACTGGCTGGCGTGCTGGCGATTGTCGGTTATGTTTTCATGGACAGCATTTTTCTGCTGATGGGTGCACCAGAATCCATGCTGCCAGCGATTCGCGAGTATATGGACATCTGGCTACCCACCAGTGTGCTGCTGGTCGCCATCATTTGTGCCAACGCCGTGCTGCGAGCCAATGGCGACACGCGAACGCCCAGCATCCTGATGGCGGCAGCCGGTCTGATCAATGCGGCACTGGATCCCCTTTTCATTTTCGGTCTGGGACCGATTCCTGCCATGGGCATTCAGGGTGCCGCTTATGCAACGCTGGCCTCATGGATAGCCGGTGTCTGCTTTCTGTTCTATTACCTGGCCATTCGCCATGAACTGATCTATCGCGGCCTGCCCACGGGTCCGGTGTTCAAGAACTCAGCGCGCGAAATGCTGCGCATTGGTATTCCCGCCTCGGGCGCCAACATGATGACGCCGCTGGCTGCCGGCATCATGACTGCCATCGTAGCCTCATATGGAGAAACCGCAGTTGCTGCGTTTGGTGTCGGTTCGCGTCTGGAATCAATTGCCTGCCTGGTCATCCTGGCGCTGTCGAGTACGCTGCCGCCGTTTGTCAGTCAGAATCTGGGCGCCGGCAAGCTCGAACGCATTCGCGAGGCATGCCGGCTTTCCATGCGCTTTGTGCAGGGCTGGCAGTTACTGATCTACATAGTCATGGCACTCGGGGCATCGCTGATCGCCTGGGTGTTTACCCGCGACGCGGAAGTCGCCGGGATCATTCGTCTCTACCTGTGGATCATGCCGTTAAGCTACGGCATGCAGGGCGTGATCATCCTCTGTAACTCTGCGCTGAATGCCCTGCACAAACCCATGGTGGCGCTGTATCTGAGCTTTGCCCGCTTTTTTGTATTTTATGTGCCACTCGCCTGGGTTGGCAGTCAACTCTATGGTTTACCGGGGTTCTTTATAGGCGCATTTACGGGCAACCTGCTGATGGCCATCGTTTCCTGGCTTACATTCCAGCGTGTACTGGCCGCCGAGCAGGCCCACATGCAACCGGCCAGCTAAAACCCAGGCAGGCATATCCTCCCTTTGCCCGCTGCGGCTTTTGTTTTATGCTTCGGAAAAACACATAAAAGGGGATTCCGCATGACTAAACAGACAATGGCAGTCAGCCACACCAGTCGCATGGCCAATACTGCTGATGCAGCAGTGCGGCAGTTCTGGTCCACCCGATGACCAAGATTACCTCCAGCTACAAAGATGCCCTGCAGGTGTTACATCAGCGGGTTTCAGTATCACGGGTCAGCGATCCGGCTCCGGATCAGGCCACGCGTGAAGCGATATTTCGTGCCGCGCTGCGGGCCGCCGATCATGGCCTTTTGCGACCCTGGCGATTTCTGATCATTGAAGGTGAGTCCCGGCACCGCCTGGGCGAGTTGTGGGGTAAAGCGAGCAAGGCTGATAATCCCGGGATGACGGAAGCAGATGTGTTGTCCGCGCAGAAAAAAGTGCTGCGGGCGCCAATGATTGTAGTCGGCATTGTCAGCCCAAAAGCGCACCCCAAAGTCCCCGAGGCAGAACAGCACCTTGCCGCCGGAGCGGCCATGCAGAATATGCTTAATGCGGCGTACGCACTGGATGTTGGCGCCATCTGGCGTACCGGGCCAATGGCGACCCACCCTGTGATGCGCGAAGGGCTGGGCCTTCAAGCCCACGAATCGATTATCGGTTTTTTATATCTCGGCAGCATTGATGGCCCCATGCGCAGCGTGCGCGAAGAGGCGCTGACCGACTTTTTCCAGGAGTGGTAAATGACTCAAGCCACCGAAACTCAAACGATGCAGATTCGCAAGACCACCGTCTTCTGCACGCCCTTACTGACAGCTCTGCTACGCGGTCTGGCGACGATCATTCTGTGGATAATTGGCTGGCGGCCGATTGGCAAACCGCTCAATGATCAGCGCTTTGTTCTGATCGGCGCACCACACACCAGCAATTGGGATTTCCCCATCATGCTGCTGGTTGTCCTGAAGTTGAAGCTGCGTCTGCACTGGATGGGCAAGAACTCACTGTTCAAGTTTCCATTTGGTGGGCTGATGCGTTGGCTGGGCGGCATCCCGATTGATCGTTCCCGCCACAACGGCATGGTCGACCAGGTTGTTCAGCAGTACGGAGATAACCCGGAGCTGGTGGTTCTGATCCCGCCTGAAGGCACGCGGGCCAAGGTCAAGGACTGGAAGACCGGGTTTTACCATATCGCCAATAACGCCGGAGTTCCGATTTTGATGGGTTATCTGGACGCAGATAAAAAAGAAGCCGGCCTTGCCGACTTCTTTTATCCGACCGGAGATCTGTCGGTCGATATGGCTGAAATTCGAAAGTTCTACTCCACCAAAAAAGGCATCAGGCCAGAGAATGCTGACTGACGGAGCCAGAGGCCTCCGCCTGGTCTGAGTTTTGACTGGCAGGTGCCTGGTAATCCAGAGCACTCAGCACATGTGAAAACGCAAAATTGGCAAAAACATTGATGTCTGATTTCAGGTGCTGGAACTTCCAGCGCTTGAGATACCATTGTTGTAGTATTGCGGTGGTTGCTGCCGACAATAGTGCCGTGTCGCCCTGATAACGGAACACACCCGCATCAATGCCATCCTGGAAAATAGATTGCAGCCGCTGGTCAAATTTCATCTCCATCTGCATCGCCGCCTCACGCTGGCTACGGTCAAGCCCTTTGGCTTCGATAAAACAGAAGTAGTACCACTGATGCATGATGTCGTTCATGTACAGGTCTGCAAACAGCACAGCCCTCAGATGTTCGTAGGGTGGCAGCTTGTGGCTGTGAATATCCGACATGACGTCATCAATAGACTGCCGCACTACCGATTCAATCGCAGAAGCCAGATCACTTTTGCTGCCGATATAGGCGTACAGACCACCCATGCTGATCTGAGTCTCACGACTCAGGTCACGAAGACTCATGGAATGGAAACCCTGGCTGTTGGCCAGACGGAATGTGCAGGTAAAAATCTTCTGTAGATTACGCAGGGCGGTCTTGCCATTTTTGATCTGCATGCGTTCGTGGTGAACAGCGAATACGCGTTCCCACAAAGGCTCGCCTTCCAGCACCCATGCCTGCTTGAACGCTTTAAGCGAGGTATTGTGCGGCCACTCAGCTTTAAGCTTGTCTTCTGACACGCCTGACATGCGCAGTCACTCCTTGATCAATGCAGGCAACGCTGCCGTCGTTGGGCACCCTCTGTTCGAGATTCAGTACCGGTCAACTCGCGCTTTTGATGCGCCGCCCTGGTTTATTGTTATTTCCGGCCCGTAAGGCCATCTGGAATGGATAGCACAACAGTTTACACCAAGCTGCCGCCGTTCACCAAGGCACTGATCACGGCGTAGAGCCCGGATATCGCACACAATATCAGCGAGCCACTGCGGATGATCTGGGGCGACAGGCGGCCCATGGTCTGTCGGGCAATCCAGAACCCGGCTATGGTTGCGGGGATCAGAGGCAAGGAAAGCATGAAGTGGGACCAGCCGAAATGCCCAACCGGCGCAAGCACAAGCAGGGAAATCAGACAGCTGACAACAAAAAATGCAGCCAGGTTGGCCCGTATCAATGCGACATTCTGATGCTGCCACAGCAGCGCCATGGGGGGGCCACCGATGGACGTGCTGGTGCCCATGAAGCCCGACAGAAAGCCTGCAGCAACCATCCGGCCATTGGTAGGACTCCAGCGCAGTGAACTCAGACTGACCGCCACTGCAAACAGCACCGAGAGCCCTATCCACAACGCCAGCATGTCCTTGTCCATCCATAACAGCAGCCCGGCGCCGGCCAGAGAACCAGGAACACGCCCGACCACCGCCGCCTTCAATCCGCTCAACGAAACCCCTTCACGGAAATACCAGGCATTGATCAGCGACAGCACCAGGGCGCAGACCGTCACAGGCGCAGGGACATAGGCAGGATTCACGAAGAACAGCACCGGCGCAGCAATTACGGCCAGGCCGAAACCAACGGCCGTCTGTACATAGGCACCAACAAAAACCAGCGCGATTGCTATCAGTATGTCCATGAGGATTCCAGTACCTGGCTCAGTTCAGCTGCAGACGCCACTGTGCATAAGAAAAACCGCGTATTCTACGCCTGTTGCACCGCCTCTGCTATAATCCCGGCCCATGTATCCAATGTCCTATATCGAACCGGTTTTTCGCCCACCCAGTGAATGGAAGTCCCTGATCCTGCAGGTGACCAACGGCTGCTCCTGGAATAAGTGCACTTTCTGCGACATGTATACCGCCCCGCAGAAACGCTTTCAGCCCCAATCAATCGAGGCTCTTGAGGCGCAGCTGCGTGACATCGTCGAGCGCGGGCTGCCAGTCTACCGGGTCTTTCTGGCTGATGGTGACGCAATGACGCTGTCAATGCGCCGCCTGAACGAAATACTGGACATGCTCAATCGTTGGTTGCCACACAAGCCTAGAATCAGTGCTTACTGCCTGCCGCGCAATCTGCGTAACAAGACGGTGGATGATCTGCGCGAGCTGCGCGCAAAAGGACTTAGCCTGCTGTATGTGGGCTGCGAAACCGGCGACGACGAATTGCTGGAACTGATCGAAAAAGGCGAAACCTTCGACAGCTCACTGGACGCCCTGCAAAAAATGAAAGCGGCCGACATCAAGAGCTCCGTCATGGTTCTCAACGGCCTGGGTGGCCCTGAACTGAGTGAGCGCCACGCTATCAACAGCGCCCGGCTGATGAACGCCGCACAGCCTGATTATCTCTCCACGCTGGTGGTGGAACTGGCCAATGGTACACAGCGCTTTACAAAACACTTTGGTGATCGCTGGCGCAAATTGAACAAACTGGAACTGTTTCGCGAGATGGAAGTCTTTCTGGAACACCTGGAACTTAACAGCACCATCTTCCGCAGCGATCATGCGTCCAACTATCTGGTTCTGAAAGGTGTGCTCGGCAAGGACAAAGACACCTTGCTGCAGACAGTGCGAACGGCGATTCATCAGCCAGGGCG
>TARA_R100000306_G_scaffold6150_1_pt1 | contig 63954 bp, 57 predicted proteins | sample TARA_R100000306 | Tara Oceans TARA_R100000306 (sample SAMEA2620824) | marine metagenome | biome: marine biome (ENVO:00000447); feature: mesopelagic zone (ENVO:00000213); material: "saline water (ENVO:00002010), including plankton (ENVO:xxxxxxxx)" | depth 1000 m | reverse complement strand
TCAGCATAAAAAAGTCCGCTATTTCTAACGGACTGCAAATGTATAGAATTTATTTTTTCCACAAAACATTTTTCAAAAAAAAATCACGCATAAGCACGTTGTTTTTGCTTTCGCTTTTTTAACTGCCGTTCTAACGATTGAATGCATTCGTCTATGGCGGCTTCAAAGGTCTTAGATTCCTTCTTGCAAATCAGGTCACTACCAGGTACGCTCAAAATGATTTCAGTAATTTTGTTTTGCTTTTCACTGGTCTTCTGAACTTTCAAAAAAACATCTGCATATACAATCTTGTCGTAAAATTGTTCCAACTTTTGCAATCGTTTTTCCAAAAACTGAATTAGACTTTCTTTTACCGTGAAATTTGGGGCTTGCACATTTACCTTCATACAACTACATTTTAGGGTTCATCACTATTTTGAGTTTCGGGGGTGGGCATCTTTGTAAACTTGTTTCAATTGCGCAATACTGTTATGTGTGTATACTTGCGTTGAAGCGAGGCTAGCATGCCCTAGCAGTTCTTTAACCGCATTAATATCGGCGCCTTCGTTTAAAAGATGTGTAGCAAAAGAGTGTCGCAGAATGTGCGGACTCTTTTTTAATTTCGCAGACGCCTTACTAAAATAATTATTTATGACCCGATACACAAGTGTTTCATAGATTTTAACGCCCTTGGCAGATAAAAATACGTACGAGGCATCTTTAATCTCAGGCAAACTGTGCCTTTCCTCCAAATAGCGTTGCAATGTCTTCATCACCGGGGCCAACATAGGTATTACCCGTTCTTTATTGCGCTTACCCAACACCTTTAATGTTTTTTGCGCCATTGAAATATCGTTGAGCTTCAACCCTACCAACTCAGCCCTACGCATGCCCGTAGCGTAAAACAACTCTACCATGAGTTTATTACGCAAACCTTCAAAACCAGTTTCTTTATCTAAAAGCTCGAGTACCGATTCAATTTCTGTTTCAGAAAAGGGTACCTGAATTTTCTTTGAAGTTTTCAATGCTTTATGTTGCGCCAAAGGTGTAGCTTCAATCTGCTTGGTTTTTAAAAGGAATTTATAATAGGTTTTTAGCGAAGAAACTTTTCTATTAACACTTCGATTGGCAATTCCTGAATCGACCAAAGAAACAATCCAACTTCGAATCACACCATAATTCACTTCTTTAATATCATCATATCCATAGTGCTCTTTAGCAAATACTGAAAAAGTCTCTAGGTCATTTAAATAGGCTTTGACCGTATGTTCGGAATAATGCTTTTCTAAAAGCAAATAATCTGTGAATTTTTTAAAGGGCACCTGAACTTGTTTTATTAGCTTCGATTTAAAGGTAAGTAAGTTTCGGGAACAAAAAAATCCGTTGTACGAATTGCACAACGGATTTGTTTTATATCCTAATGGAGAAATGGAAATTAGATTTCTTCCTGATCTCTAAGATGCTGAATGTACTCGGCTTTTTGTATCTGAGCTCTGCGCTTTACTGACGGCTTCGTAAACTGCTGTCTTGCACGTAGCTGACGCATCGTTCCTGTACGGTCAAACTTACGCTTGAAACGCTTTAGGGCTCTATCGATATTTTCTCCGTCTTTTACTGGTATTATTAACATAGTGTCATCACCTCCTCTCTTTTGGGATGGCAAAAATATAAAATAGTTATGAGTTATGAGTTATGAGTTGGAAGTTTTTTTATTGCTTGAACAAAGATGCTCTTTTGCTCAGGTCCTGAATTAGCTTTTCTTCTTCTTCGCTTTCAAGTAATACGTTGTAGTTTTTCCAGAATTCTTTATTATACGGTCGTGGCGAAAAAATATCTTCAGACCATTCTTTATCCAACTCTTGGGCGATCTGTTCGCGGTCCTGGATTACTTCAGTAAAAACAATTTCCTGAATGGTATTGTAATAGCGTTCATCTTTGTTTTCGTTGAAAGCTTCACGACCTTCCACAAATTGGTCTGACGAACGGTCTCCTATATTAACCAATTTTGGAGTTTCATAATAAATATAGTTTGGATACATTTTTCCTTCAAATTCTTGGTAGTTAATCACCAATTTATGATTCAGTAATGTACCAAACAAACTCTTGCTCCTGCTTTTTTGTTCTTTTGAAGCCGCCACCAATTCGTATTCAATCTTTTTGAAAGCGAAGGTGTCCCAGTAAATGTAAAGCCATCCTTTTGGTTCAAACCCTTCATTATACATCCCAGGCGTATTCAAACCGACGTAATCTTCTCCTTTTGAAATTTCAATCTTATATAATTTCCGATCGTTTTCAACTAAAACGGTATCCAGCCTGAACTGGTGTCTATCCAACATATTCTTCCCGAACAAGGCACTTGTAGCATTGGCATTACGGACCATGTTCAGCTTTCCTTTAAAGAGATTATCCAATCCATTTACACGTTCGTCGTTCCAACGAATAGCCTTTACCAAGGAAGCCGTTTTAATAGTATCTCTTCGTAAATTTTTAGCCCTTAAGTTTCTATTGTTGGTTCTTTTCTTAAGATAGGCAGTATAAGCGTAAAGACTATCTACATCGCGTAGGTCGTAACTCTTTCGATTTTCGTCTATGTTGATTTTTAAATGGTCTTTGGCTCCTGCCGCATAACTAGAATCATAAACGGTAAGCGCACTTTCTATAAGCCATTTGTACTCTACTTTGTTTCGTTCTTTATGGCGTAGAAACCCTTTTTGGAGGTATGCCATTTCTGGCAAGTTATCTTCTAATTCTTCAATTGCCCTGATTACAATATCGTTTCCAGTCTTTGGGCGTGTCTCGGCAACAATTAATACTTCATCTAACGAAGCTACGTCTTCTTCTAGGTAGATGTCCATAGAACCGTCAAATTCTGAAACTACCGATTTAAAGCTTTTGTAACCAATGGAAGAAACCACCAAAGTATCACTAGCAAATTTTTCGGGTATCGACAATGCGAACTTACCGTCTACATTACTAACTACTCCAATAGTAGTTCCCTGAACGTATACACTGGCACTTTCGATAGGCATGAGCGTACCAAAGTCTACAATTTTGTTCTCTATTTCAATCTGTGCAGAAACCTGGAAGCAACATAAGGCAGCTACAAGGCCGAAGAAAATCTGTGCCGTTTTATTTTTCATAACGTCTGTTTAAGTGGCTGGCTTATAATTCTTGCCATCCATTACCATTTTGGCGATAATAGAAAAAATTTTCGCCAAAACAGCATTACTATTTATGTGGCCGGTTTATAGTTCTTGCCATCCATTACCATTTTGGCGATAATTTCACGCAAAATTTCAGAAGTACCACCACCAATGGGTCCCAGTCTGCTATCGCGCAAGTTTCGTGCCAGTGGATATTCTTCCATATAACCGTAGCCTCCTAACATCTGCAGGCAATCGTAAGCAACCTCATCGGCTACTTTGGTTGAAATGAGCTTAGACATGGTTGCTTCTTTCACCACATACTCGCCTCTGTCGAGACGTTGGGCGGTTACATAATTGAATGTTTTACAAACTTCAATCTCTGAGGCCATCTGAGCCACGCGGTGTCTCAATGCCTGAAATTTTGAAATCGATTTACCAAAAGCGGTACGTTCTTTCATATAAGCAATGGTATAATCTAACGCCCATTCGCTTCGAGCATGTGAGTTAATCCCCATAATGAGGCGCTCTAACGCGAAATGCTGCATAATATACGGGAAGCCTTTATTCTCTTCACCCATTAAATTTTCAGCAGGAATTTTTACGTTGTCGAATGCAATCTCACCCGTATCGCTGGCGCGCCAACCCAGCTTGTCTAATTTTGTTGCTGAAACCCCAGCTGCATCACGATCTATCACAAAAATGCTGATGCCTTTATTGCCCAATTCAGGGGCTGTTTTTGCAGCTACGATTAGGTAATCGCTGTATACTCCGTTGGTTATAAATGTTTTAGATCCATTAATGATATACGAGTCGCCCTCTTTTACCGCCGTAGTGCGCATGCCCGAAACATCACTACCGCCAAAGGGTTCTGTAATACACAGACAACCAATTTTCTCACCTGTGATACTAGGGGCCAAATATTTTTCTTTCTGTTCGTGGTTACCTTCTTTATTAAGGTGGGTCATCGCCAAATACGCATGTGCCCACATAGCTGCAGCAAAACCACCAGAATTTATTTTTTGTAGTTCTTCCAAGAAAATCACGGTATAGAACAAATCTAGGTCCATACCACCATACTGTTCTGGGTAATTGATACCGAAATATCCCATCTCGCCAAATTTTTCCCAAACAAATCGTTCTATATGCCCTGTTTCTTCCCACTTCTCAATATGGGGAACCACTTCTTTCTGTAAGAAATCTTGAAAACTCTTTCTGAAAAAATCATGTTCTTCGCTAAAATATACGCTCATCGTTCCTTGTAATTTATTGGGGTTTGTGAAATGTATTTTGATTTTTATTCAACGAACAAATATAACTGAATTCGCTTTAATTTGCTGGCAGTGATGCCTTCAATTTTTTCTAACGCACTTAGCGTAGTAATCCCCTCCCGAAGGCGAACAAACTCCCAAATCTCTTTCGCCAAATCGAAGGAAACTCCCGGAATTGTTGACAAATCTGAAGCAGAAGCCGTGTTGACATTCCACTTTTGGACGGACTTTGGCGACTTCACCGTGAACAATTGCTTGGTTTTCTGTACAACTTCTGAGGAAAGGCCGTACACTTCATATAACTGCACATCGTCTGTAAACCCTCCCAAGCCGTCTCGATAGGCAATAATCCGTTCGCTTAGTACGGCACCAATACCTGAAACTTGTTGAAGTTCTTCAGCGGTGGCTATGTTTAGATCTACTTTTTCATCGTATGAGCGTCGGGTATTAACTATTTTGCTGAATGTATAATTAGGTTTCGGCCTCGTAACCCATGCTGGGAACTTAAAATAGGGAGAAATACTGTCTATCCACTGGTCTGAGACTCCTGTAACCTTTCTAAAATCTTCTGTGTTGTTGATCCACTTTCCTTGTGCACGAAATGCTTTTAATCGGTCGAACGCTTCGGTAGGCATCCCGAGAGTATAGGCTTTGTAGTCGGTTATAAAATTGGGGTTGAAAGGATACAGCTTGGGTTTTCGGGCTTCGAGTTCAACTTGGTAAAGTGAATCGATGATTCGCTGTTGTTTAACGATTTCCGAAGAAGAAACATCTAAGACGCTTTCCGCGGAAAAATCTGTGCAATAATACGTCGTTAAGAGCACCACAATGAGTGCTGTTAAAAACAAAATCCCACCTCGTTCACTTCGGCTGAAGATAAGGTGGGATTGTAAGTTTGATTTAGGCATAACTCTCCTTTTTGAAATGAAGGGAGTCGACCGATAAAAATTCTAATTATTCCTCTACGGCTTTGCGTTTGAGTTTTATGGCATCCATATACTTGGTTAGCTCTCCTTTTACTTTTGGAGCCAACAATACAATTCCAATCATGTTAGGCACCATCATCCCGAAAATCATAGCATCCGAGAATCCTATAACGGAACTTAAACTCGCCGAAGCACCCACTACCACAAAGAGGCAGAAAATTATCTTATATACATATTCGGTACGTTTATTTCGACCGAACAAGTAGGCCCATGATTGATATCCGTAATACGACCAAGAAATCTGTGTACTAAAAGCAAACAATACCACAGCTACCGTTAAGACATAGGGGAACCAGCTAATAACAGATTCAAAAGCACCTGAGGTTAACAAAATTGCTTCTGCGTCGTTTAACGATGCATTGCTAGGATCCACATTTCCTGTGATAATCAATACCAAAGCGGTCATTGTACACACCACAACCGTATCAATAAACGGCTCTAACAAGGCTACTAAACCTTCCGATGCTGGATATTTTGTACGAACAGCAGAGTGCGCAATAGAAGCAGAACCAACCCCGGCTTCGTTCGAGAAGGCGGCCCGCCTAAAACCTTGAATCAATACACCTACTGCACCACCCACAATTCCTACGGGAGCAAAAGCACCATCTATAATAGCCTGGAATGCTGAACCGATCATATCATATTTGGCAATCAGTACAAACAATGAGGCAGCAACGTAGATTACCACCATAAAGGGCACAATCTTATCGGTAACTTTGGCAATCGACTTAATTCCTCCGATAATCACAATACCTACTAAAATGGCCATGATGATCCCGAAGACCCATCTATATCCATATAGGAACGATTCCGTTCCTCCTGTCATGTTTTCGAATAGCTGTACAGCCTGGTTTACCTGGAACATGTTTCCGCCACCAAACGATCCGCCAATACACATGACGGCAAATGCCCCTGCTAAGATTTTACCGAGTGGCTTGTTCTTTAATCCCTTTGTGAGATAGTACATAGGCCCGCCAAAAATGGTTCCATCCGGACCTACATCTCGATATTTCACACCCAAGGTACATTCCACAAATTTTGAAGCCATCCCTAAAAGACCGGCTACGATCATCCAAAAAGTGGCACCTGCTCCACCAATGGAAACAGCAATAGCGACTCCTGCGATATTCCCTAAACCAACGGTCGCGGAAAGTGCTGCGGTCAACGCTTGGAAGTGAGACACTTCACCGTCTGAACTTTCATCTCGAATGGTATCTGCAATGTCACCATCAATTACAATATCATCTACATTTTCGGTAAGATGCTTGTCTAAATCATCCACCTTGTTCATATCTACTCCCGCAGCGATACCATCTTCTCCATACAGATTCTTCGCTCCGTACTTTTCAATATCCTCATACTTACCACGAACTACCTTGATGGCGGTCCAAATTCCTGTGAAATTGATAAACTTAAAGTAGATGGTAAAAAAACCTGCTCCTAAAATCAAAGGGAACAACACCCAATAAATCTGTATGTCATCCGAAAATGGGATTTGATAAAATATAAAGTTGACGAACCAACCCGTTGCATCCCCAAAAACTTGATCGATTTTTTGGTCTAGACCAACCTCTTCTGCCTCTTGTGCAAAGGTCAGGAACGGAACAAGTAATGAAAATAGAGAAAGAAGATATTTCTTCATAATTTGGTTTATTGGTGAGACTTTTTTTTCGATTGGGCAAGATGCTAAAAAAAACGGCCGTTTTCAAATTTTCATCGTTAAAATGTTAACCTTTTCTTAAACGCCATATTGACTTTTTAGGCTTTCAATTTGTTCTGGACGCCCAATTAATATCAATTTTGAATCTTTCATAACGACCAAAGAGGGTTCAGGGTTTACGACATAATTTCCTTCGGGCGATTTATAGCCGATAACGCTACAGCCTGTTTTTCTGCGTATGTCTAATTCTTGAATTGCTTGCTCAATACCGTCTGGGCATACTTTTTCAAAAGGGATCTGCTCTACATTTATACTATCTCCACTTCCAGACACTGCCAAATTATCTAAAAACTCAACTAAATCTGGTGTCACCACTAAGTTTGCCATGTGATCACCTCCTATTTTATCTGGTAAAATCACATTATCTGCCCCAGCTAGCTTCAGTTTTTGAAAACTCGTATCTTCGGTAGCACGGCTAATGATTTTAAGATTCGAATTGATCTGTCGTGCCGATAGCACAATAAATAAGTTGTCGGCATCACTAGGTAGCGCACAGATTAATGTGCTGGCCTTCTCAATCCCTGCCTGTATTAGCAGATCATCTTCTACGGCATCTCCCTCAATAAAGAGCATTCCTTCTTCCTGTTGGCGTGAAACAATGTCTTCGTTCATTTCGATGACTACAAAATCTTTATTGTAGGCAGCGAGTTTGTGAACGGCCTGCTTTCCATTTCTACCAAAACCACATACAATTACATGGTCTTTTAGAGCGTTTATTTTATGTTGCACTTTTTTCTTTTTTAAGTTACCGATGTTGTTTTTGCTCAGCATGTATTCAGTAATGACACTTATGGCATACCCTACAATAAAAATACTGGTGAGAATTAAGAGCGAGGTAAATACTTTTTCACCAGGAGATAATTGACCGATGGTACCGTACCCGACGGTGGTTATTGTAATGACGGTCATATAAAACGCGTCTACCCAAGTATAATCTGAAATTAGTTTGTAGCCCAACACCCCAATCATAAATACAGTGATTAGGAGAATTAAAGCTAGCGCCAGTTTAGAACCAAATAATCTTCTCATAAATCGAATACTGATGTCCGTTTGGTGTACACTAAATCTTTCAATTTCAACCAAAATGCCAAGGTTAGATATACGGCAAACCAAACTCCCAGCGTGGCAAAAGACACATAAATAAAAAACAAGCGAACGCTTTTTACACGCATCCCAAGGCGGTCTGCAAGTCGCGAGGAAACATAAAAGCCATGTTTTTCAAAATAATGCCGTATTCTATATACCAAGGTAAGCATAGGTGCAAATTAGCAAAAATTGACGAAGAATCATCGCCCAACAGCTTGTTTAGTTTTTCGATAATATTTCAATCCCTATGGCGCATTGCAAGCATCGGTGGTTGTCACAATAATGACGTTTCAAATGTAGCAGTGCTTGTGTATGCATAGCGTTTTTAGCAATAGGTTTGAGCGTGTTGAAATAGGACACGACCGTATTTTTTTCTGCTGAAATCGATGCTGCCAAGTCTAATAGGGCTTCTGAATTATCACGTCCCTGGTATTTTGCGTAACAGAATTTGAAAGGAATGACCGTATTTATGAGCAATAGGTCTATAAAATTTTTCGTGAGCCGTTTTTCCTTTTGGGGCGATGTTGTACCAAAATTGAAATGTGAGTTCCAATAACTAGAAGCTTTAACCTCAAAAATAGCATACAACCTCTCTTTTGTGGTTGCATCTATCAACCTAGAAAATAAATGTTGCTCTTTCGAATACAAAACAGCTAGCTGCGACAATCGAATTGTGGGGAAATTGGGTGGCCGCAACCTGAAAAATTTAGGAGTCACCACCGTTTGGTTTGTCAGCTTAAACTTTTTCTGAAGAAAGGCATATTCGTTCTGGAGATTCTTTATATAATCATCTTCAACCTTTTTTTGAAGCAATCCAGCTTGCCCAAACAACAGGGCTTCCAATGTGAGTACATTGTCCTTACATTTTTGCACTACGGAAAAAGGTACTGAGTTGGCAATACTCAGAAATGAATCGCCATTTACTTTTAAACCGAAATTTTTAGAAAGTTGCTGAAACAGAAGCGCTTCCCAATGGCTGAAACCTTTATCTAAACCTGCATATATTGTTTCAGTTTTTTGCTGCAATCGTTCCAGATACATTCGTTCTAACCAGTTATCGACTATAAATGTATCAATAGAAGGAAATTCTTGCTCACATTTAATAAAGGTAGCCTGTTTATCTATTAAGTTCAGATAGGCTTGTTTCGCGGCAGGCTTTACTATTTGCTTCAATTCTAGTGTAGGGATTACGGTATCGTTGGCTCGAAAAACAGCGACATTGTATTCCCAAACCACATGTAGCAAAACACTGTCATACCCTTCATCATCATGATGCTGGTGCGCATACCAGTCTGACGATTTCAAGTGTAGTTCAACATTTCCAGCCCACAATTGACCGTCTATTACAAGTTGTGCGTTCAAAAAATCGGGTCCCGCATTAAAATTATGTTGCCCAGGCGATACTACCTGAACGGTTTCACCTGCTACTGTTGTAAGATGGGAAGATGTAAATTTTTGGAACTTCCACACATAGTGAAGAAAATCTTCTTTCATCTGAAAAAAAATTGTGGGAAGTTGTGGCTGAACGCTTTCAGCAGACTAAAGATACGAAAAAGATGGAAGATGGAAGATGGAGGTTGGAGGTTAGAGGTTGGAAGATGGGTGTTGCACTTCGACTCCGCTCAGTGTGACAGGTGCTGGGTGCTGGGTGTTGGAGGTTGGGTGCTGGATGTTGGGTGATGGACTTCACACTTCACTACTCACTACTTACTACTCACTCTTCACGCCTCACTAAAAAACCTACAGCGCCCTAATAATATCGTGCTTGGTAATGATATGGTAGTTCCCATCGCCCAAATCTACCAACACCGCGTTGTTATTTTTATGAATCAGTTTTGAAACCTCCTCAATCGAAGTGTTTTTCTGAACGATCGGAAACGCCTCATGCATAACTTCCTTAATAGGAAGGTTGGCAACATCTTTGTCTTCTAAATATTTCCGAAGCAAATCTGTTTCATCTAAAGCACCTACAAAACCGTTGGTATCTTCTACTGGAATTTGTGAAATTTTGTATTGCTTCATACGCTCAATAGCATGGCTTACCAATTCTTCGGTACGTACTGTCACTAATGGTTTATCTTCATGGTTCTTGATAAGGTCTGAAGCTACAGTTACCTCATCTTCTACAAATCCGCGCTCACGCATCCACTCATCGTTAAACATTTTTCCAACATATCGACTTCCATGGTCATGAAACAAAACCACGACGACATCATCTTTGGTAAAATGGTCTTTAAGTTGTAAAATCCCTTTCATGGCCGCTCCCGCAGAATTCCCCAAAAACATCCCTTCTTGCTTGGCTAATTTTTGGGTATAGATGGCCGCATCTTTATCAGTTACCTTGGTAAATCCGTCAATAACTGAGAAATCGACGTTTTTAGGTAGAATATCTTCACCAATACCTTCGGTGATATAGGGATAGATTTCATTTTCATCAAACACACCCGTTTCGTGGTACTTTTTAAATACACTTCCGTAGGTATCAATTCCCCATACTTTTACATCAGGGTTTTGTTCTTTTAGATATTTACCAACACCGCTAATGGTTCCGCCCGTGCCCACTCCCACTATAAAATGGGTCACTTTTCCATCGGTCTGTTCCCAGATTTCAGGGCCAGTGCTCAAGTAATGTGCTTTCGCGTTACTTGGGTTATCATATTGATTGACATACCAGCTATTTGGTGTTTCTTTTGCCAAGCGCGCCGAAGTAGAGTAATAACTTCGCGGATCGTCGGGTGCAACATTGGTTGGGCATACCACTACCTTACTACCCACAGCCTTCAGAATATCAATTTTTTCTTTGCTTTGCTTATCGCTAATAACACAAACCATCTTGTAGCCCTTTACAATCGCAGCGAGGGCGAGGCCCATCCCTGTATTTCCTGAGGTTCCCTCTATAATGGTCCCTCCTGGTTTCAATCTGCCGTCTGCTTCTGCATCTTCAATCATTTGCAGCGCCATACGGTCCTTCACCGAATTCCCTGGATTAAAAGTCTCGTATTTGGCCAACACCAAGGCTGGAATATCTTCGGCTAGTGTATTGATTTTTACTAATGGCGTGTCGCCGATAGTTTCAAGAATGTTCTTTGCGTACTTCATAGAAATGCTAAATGTGCCGCAAAATTACAAAACTCCAACACAATAAGCAGTTGGCAGTATACATTATTTGTCTCAAATTAAAGAATGAATGTATGTGCTCTATTTCTTTAATATTTTCATAAAAGTATGTCTATTTTCTGATTCCAAATGTAAAAAGTACATCCCTGCGGTATACTTGGAAAGTGATATTTCATTATTTGCTTTAGATATCATTCCAGCATTTAGTTTTTTACCAGAAATATCATGAAGCGAAAAATAAGTATCGTCTTCAATATTTACGAAAACATTCTTTGTAGTTGGATTAGGAAACACTGTAACCATTTCACTTGATTGTATTTCATCTAAAGCTAGTTTTGTAGATCTATAATGGATAGAAAAGAGTCTTTCTTGAACCCGATCATACTTTATACTAAAAAAGTTATCTTGATTTGTATAGGGTATAATTACTTCATTGTATACTTCATTACCCGTTGGCAGGTCTAATGTGGCGATATTGTAACCAACTGAATCGGTATATAAAAAAATGTACTGTTGGTTGGCTTCGTCAATGGTAGCGCTCCCACTACCATTACCAAAAAAAGTGGTCCCATTGCCAATTTTAGTATAAGTTGCACTTGTAGGATTTATTTCAATTAAAAAATATTTATTGACGTTGGTATCATATAACAATCCGTACAGGTTACCTGATGCATTATCGAATGTAATATTTATAATATTCTCACCTGTTGGAGGCGTAACCACGGGACTTGAAATAACGTTTCCGTTAGTTGCATTTATTCCAAAGAGAACAGAACTCGAAGCACTCGAAGTTGGGTCTAAGAGATAGTAAATTTTATTCGTTTCATCATACGTACTAATATCAAATGCGGAAAAGGCTGCGTTCGCACCAGATATTGGACTACCAATAGGTGTATAGGCTCCCGTTGCCGCATTTATGGAAATAAGGCTTTTTTCATCATTTCCATTATCCCTTTCAATTCCATAAAGTATGCCCGTATTATTGTCAAACTCAAACTTTGCAATATCTCCAATTAAAGGATTATTCACTACAGAACCTGTTATTGTATTTACTGAGTACAACCTATGATCTACGAGTGAACTAGGAAATATATAGGTTCCTGTACTTTCATTAAAAGCTCTATCGTCTGGAAATACAAATGTTATTCCTGGCAGTGTCGAAGTTAAAATGGTATGGTTTCCGTTAGTTCTATCTAATTCTACTAAATATTCCCCTTGCGCAAATAGACTACAATTTGAAATTATTAGACCAACGACAACTATGCGGATTATAACTCCTAGACGTAACGAAAACTTCATACTAATAGAATTTAAAATGGTTAGAATACATAAATACAAATAATATTACGAACTCAAAAAAAGGAAAGAGCAAGAAAGAGTTTTTTCATCATTCAAACCGAATGGCCTTCACCGGAGAAATCTTGGCGATGATGTAACTCGGCACCAACAGCATAAGCAAACACAACACAAACGTACCGGCATTGAGCGCCAAAATATAGCCAAAGTCTAAAAAGACAGGTGCTTCGGTTACATAATAGGTGTCGGGATCTAGCGGGAACAGTTTAAAATACTTTTGCGTGAGCAATAATCCCAAACCGATAACATTTCCCCAGAACAGACCTACCAAAATCAAATACATGGCATTGTAGAGAAACACTTTACGCACACTCCAGTCGCTGCTGCCCAGAGCCTTTAAAATCCCAATCATTTGGGTACGTTCTAAAATCAGCACCAAAAGCGCCGTGATCATATTAATTCCTGCTACCAAAATCATGATACCAATAATTAGCGCCACGTTAAAATCGAATAAATCCAGCCACTCGAATATAGAACCGTATTTCTGCCGTATGGTGACGGCGTCGAGCTTGCTACCAATCTCGGTATAAACCTGCGCACCCACTTGATCGATATCATCAAAATCACTTACAAACACTTCAAACGCCCCAATTTGGTCGTCTTCCCATCTATTGAGCCGCTGCAAATGCCGAATATCTGAAATAAGGTATTGCTCATCGAACTGCTGGAAGCCACTGTTATATATCCCAACGATTACGAATCCGCGTGGTCGCGCCTTCTGGGTTTCTCCTTGTTGCAAGAAAAAGGTAACTACTTTGTCATTCAGTTTTAGATCTAACCGATTGGCAAGGTACGCTGAAATCAAAATTTCATCATTCAGGTCGCCCGAGTAATCTGGCAGTCTCCCTTCGCGCAAAAATTCTTCAAAATAACTCCAATTGTAATCGGTGCCCACACCTTTTACCACTACACCTTCAAAAGTGGTGGCGGTTCTAATCACAGCGCCTTTTGAAGCCGTAATCTGAATGTGCTCGATACCTTCCACCGAATTGAATTTCGGATAAAACGCTTGTTTTTTACTAATAGGAATTTGGGAGTCGTTACTCTGGTTGGTATCGTAGTTAGTGATTAGGATATCACCGTTAAAGGCAGAAACTTTTTCATGAATTTTTTTCTGGAAACCCAGTGTGGTGGCGATGCTCACCAACATCATGATAATACCGAGCGCAATTGCCGTGATGGCAATTTTTATTATTGGCGCCGAAATACTACTTTTATAATCCTTGGCAGCAATGATGCGCCTGGCGATGAAAAATTCGAAATTCACAAACTGAGCTATGCGGTTATTGTTCCTCAAAAATACCATATTAATCTTGTTCAGCATCTTTTTTTCCTGCGGAAGTACCGTGAAAGAAACTAGCGAAGGTGACACAGGCACTCTAAACGATCTTATTGAAACAGGAAAAGCGGTTACCAAAGATGCCAATAGAGATAAAAAAGCCGAAGAAGCCGAAACAACCACCACCATGGAAGTGGGTGAAGTTACTGAGCTTAACAACGACCGTGATATTGTAACAGGGGCCAATCGATTTAACCAATACCTCCCATTATTGAAAGGTAAAAGTATTGGTATCGTGGCCAACCAAACTAGTATTGTAAGCGTTGAAAGCGAACCAAACACCATGGATGGTCGGCGTACGGCAACGATTGAAAACATGCACCTCGTCGATTTCTTAGTCGGCAGACAACTAAACATCCAATCGGTATTTGCCCCAGAACACGGATTTAGAGGTACGGCAGATGCAGGTGAGATGGTAAAAGACGGCGTAGACACGGCTACCGGATTGCCTATTATTTCGCTCTATGGAAATAATAAAAAACCCAGTGTAGCCCAACTCAAAGGTATCGATATCATGGTATTCGACATACAAGATGTGGGCGCCCGTTTTTACACCTACATTTCAACGTTGCACTATGTTATGGAAGCCTGCGCAGAACAAGGTATTCCACTGATTGTTTTAGACCGACCCAACCCAAACGGACATTATATAGACGGTCCGATTTTGGAATTAGAACATAAAAGTTTTGTGGGCATGCATCCAATTCCAGTGGTGCATGGTATGACCATAGGTGAGTATGCACAAATGATAAATGGTGAAAAATGGTTGGCAAATGCAGCGCAATGCGACCTGACCGTGATTGAACTAAAAGGCTATACCCACGACAGTACGTACTCCTTACCCGTGAAGCCATCGCCCAACCTTCCGAACGACGTGGCGATTACTTTATACCCTAGTCTTTGTTTTTTTGAAGGTACTTTTATTAGTGCAGGAAGAGGTACCGATATGCAGTTCCAAGTCTTTGGGGCACCCTCACTACCGGAACGCTTTTATGACTTCGAGTTTACACCCCAAGCCAACGAAGGTGCAAAGTATCCTAAATTTAAAGGCGAATTGTGCCATGGAAAAGATCTTCAGAACTATCCCAGAATGGACCAAATCAATTTAGAATGGCTCATAGAGGCGTTCGTCGCCAACGATCGTAAAATTGATTTTTTCAACGATTTCTTCACCAAATTGGCTGGCACTGAAAAATTACAAGAGCAAATTGAACAAGGCTTTACCTATCGTGAAATTAGGAAGACCTGGCAGGCTGGTTTAAAAGATTACAACAGGATGCGGGGGAAGTATTTGTTGTATGAGTAAGCGAAGGCTGGAAGATGGAAGATGGAAGATGGAAGATATAGAATGAATTAAATTATTAGCTTCTTGGTCTTTGGTCGTTAGTCTTTAGTTCTTATTTTTTTGAAATATCATTTGGTTGAATACTGAGTTTTAATTCCATATTCCATACTCTATATTCTGAAACCTTTTATTGGCGATGGGTGCTTGCCTTGCGCCGAACGAAGCTCAAACGGGTTAGAAGTGAAAATAAATTTCCGATTGGCAAGTTACAATTTGATACGTTTTTTCATGTCTTCCACAATATTGAAAGCCGCTGGGCAAATGGCCACATTTTTTAAGGTGAGATTTGATATTTGCTGAAATTTCTTCCTGTCGGTGTGAGGAAACTCACGACAGGCTTTTGGCCGTACGTCATAAATACTACAATAATTATCGGCTCCCAAAAAAGTGCAAGGCACGCTCTGGAGCACGTAATCATTATCTTCATCAACTCGCAAATAGGTTTCAATAAAAACTTGCGGTTTCATTCGGAAGTGCTTCGCGATACGCGCTACATCTTTATCTGTAAACAATGGCCCCGTAGTTTTACAGCAATTGGCACAGCTAAGACAATCGGTTTTTTCAAACTCGGCATCATGCAAATCTTGCATGACAAGATCTAAGTTTTTTGGTGGCTTTTTTTTCAGTTTCGCAAAAAACTTCTTGTTCTCGTTATGCGTATCTTTGGCTTTTTGTGGGAGCTGCCGCAGGGTTTCTTCCATGCTTCAAATGTACAAATTGTCTACCCATCTCATGAAAGATATCTTCGGAAAAGCACTACTAGATTACCATGCAGGAAACTACACAGAAGACATCATCACCGCAACCAACATAAGCGATGATGACGAATTACCGCTTCCGTATCTATTCCGAAGTTATGCCGAAATGCCCGAATTGGAACAAAAAGCACTGCAATTATGTAAAGGAAGTGTCCTCGATGTGGGCTGCGGAGCGGGTAGCCATGCCTTGTGGTTACAAGACCAAGGATTAAATGTAACCGCCGTCGATGTTTCAGAAGGAGCTGTTGAAGTATGCGAAGCCCGAGGTGTAAAAAACACACGCCGAAGCAATATCTTGGATATTTCCGAAGAGAAATTCGATACTATTCTGCTACTGATGAATGGTACGGGAATATTTGGAACATTAGACCAAGTTCCGCATTTTCTTCAACATTTAAAACGTATTCTAAATACCAATGGCCAAGTATTAATCGATTCTAGCGATTTGCAATATATGTACGATCGCAATCCTGATGGGAGTATCTGGGTGCCTGCCAACCGCTATTATGGCGAGCTAGAATTTACTATGTCCTACAAGGGCGAAACCACCGAAGCGTTTCCGTGGTTGTACGTAGACCAGCAGCGTTTCCAATCTCTTGCTACGGAGCATGGCTTTACATTTGATGTCATGGCCGAGGGTGAAAATTTCGACTATCTCGCAAAACTTACTCCAACAGTACCATAACGATTGAAAGTTTTTACTAAAAACACCGACCACAAACGAAACCGAGAAAAAAAGCGTTAAAAAAAGGCGTGCTATTTTCATAATCCCATATTTACAGTATGTTTGCTAAAATTCTGCCCACTTACATGAAGACTTCGTTATATAAATTTCTCCTACTAGTTGCCGTATTACTCACCCTTCACGCCTGTAAAAAAGACGACGATAATGCTGTTGCAGATGATCGTGCTGAAAATTTATTGGGTTTGGGAGAATCTGCTGAAGACATCCTTTCTGACGATATTTATAGAACCCTTGTGGTTGAACTTGTGTATAGCACCGGATTTAGACCTGAACAACAAACCATCGATAATTTCAGAACGTTTTTAAATCAACGGGTGAACAAACCTGGAGGTGTTCAATTTATTGAAACCGTAATTCCTGCACCAGAGGGAGCCCCCTATACCACGCAAGAAATTCGCGAAATTGAGGGCGCTAACCGTACCCGCTATACCAATGAAGATGAAATTGCTGTGTACGTATTTTTTGCCAATGGAAACGCATCTGGAGATACTGCTTCTACCGTGACTTTAGGAACGGCTTACCGAAATACTTCGATCGTAATTTACCAAGAGACCTTACAAAGCCTAGATGTAGACCGCTTTTTAGTGGAAGCCACTACCCTGCGCCACGAATTTGGTCATTTATTAGGGCTTGTAAATATTGTAAACGACGATATTCACCCTACAGACCACGAAGATCCAGACAACAACAAGCACTGCGTGGTGGAAGATTGCTTGATGTTTTTTGCAAGTACAATCCCAAGTACCATACCCAATCCAACCGATGAAGATATTCCGAAACTAGACCCACTTTGCCTAGAAGACCTTCGAGCTAAAGGAGGGAAGTAGCTGGTAGCTGCAAAATCAAGAAAACTACTCTTTGCTAAATACTTTTTCGCCGTTTATAAATGTAGCGAGCACCTTCGTTTTTGGGATACTATCTGCTGGAATGGTCATAATATCTCTGTCTAACACGGTAAAATCTGCCGATTTACCCATTTCAATGTTCCCTTTAGAATCTTCTTCAAAATTTGAATAGGCTGCCCAAATCGTCATTCCTTTTAGTGTTTCTTCTCTACTAAGTGCGTCTTCCATTCTAAAGCCCCCTTCGGGAAACTGACTTAAATCTTTACGTGCCACCGCTGCATAAAAGGTGTGCATCGGATTCACCTTCTCAACTGGGAAATCGGTACCCAGCACAACAATACCAGCTTTATCTAACAAGGTTTTGTAGGCGTAAGCGCCCTTTATACGCTCCTTCCCTACCCTGTCTTCGGCCCAATACATATCGCTTGTGGCGTGCGTGGGCTGGATAGACGGAATGACATTTTTTGAAAACATATCAAAGTCGGTTGGGGTTACAATCTGGGCGTGCTCTACTTTCCAACGGGCATCGGGGTAACCTTCCAATGCATTTTTATAGGCCCGCAACACAGCCACGTTAGCAGAATCGCCAATGGCATGTGTGTTCATTTGGTAGCCTGCCCTTGCCAAACGGTCTGCTAGTTTCCCTAAGCTATCGGCTGGAGTAATCATAGCGCCAAAATGGCCTGGTTGGTCGCTATACGCTTCTCTAAGTGCAGCTCCCCTAGAACCTAAAGCACCGTCTGCATACACTTTTACAGATCGAACGGTAAGTCGATCTGTAGAAATCACACCATTGTTTAAATAATAGTCGAGGTTTTTCTCACTATTACTCACCATGGCGTACACCTTTATTTTTAATTCCTTGGCTTGTTGCAAACTATCGATCAACTCAATGATATTTCTACTCAGTCCGGCGTCATTTACCGTGGTCAAGCCGTATTCCAAACAAATCTGTTCAGCTTCTTTTAATGCTTGAATTGAAAATTCTTTAGAAGGTTTCGGGATAGACTGTCGTACCAATGCCATGGGACTATCTATTAAAATACCGGTAAGTTGCCCCAGACTATCTAACTGTACTTCGCCACCTTCCATTTTGGTCTTGGGTGTAATACCAGCCAACTCGATGGCTTTCGAGTTAATTATCATAGCATGCCCATCTACTCGCGTAAGCGCCACTGGGGTGTCTGGAAAGAGGGTGTCTAGTTCTTTTCTGGTTGGAAATTCTTTTACCTCCCAATCGTTTTGGTCCCAACCGCGGCCTGTGATATAGGCAACATTTTTATCGTTTTGAAACGCTTGTACCCGTTCCAAAACCTCATCATAACTGGTAGTCCCCATTAAATCTACTTGCTGTTTGGCCAATCCCAAATTATACAGATGCGCGTGTGCGTCTATGAGTCCGGGGACAATGGTTGCTCCGTTGGCATCGTAGGTGTTTTTTAGGCTGTATTTTAATTCCAATTCAGGTTTTAAGCCTATTTCAAGGATTTTTCCATCTTTTACCACAAAAGCATTGGCGGTATCAAAAGTTTCATTCACCGTATAAATGGTGGCATTTTTTACGAGGAGATCTGCGGAAATTTTCTCGGGTGCACAAGATGTTAGTGCAAGTACTGCAATAAAGTAAAAGAAATAAGGTTTCATCTGAAGTTGGTTTTCCGTAAAAATACCTTTTTTGAAGAATAAAACCGAAAAGAAAAATAGGTTAAAGAAAAAGACGCTACAACCTTTTCAACCGTACCGCTACTTTATAAATTCCAAATCCGAAGAAATACAAGCCTGTTTGCAGGCCAAAAAGCATGACCGTGAGCCAACTAAATTCAAAAACTGTTTGCCAGATACTGTCATAAGGTTCATCGTTGTCTATTAAAAAGCCCAAGCTAATTATCAGAACAGCAATTCCCGTAAAGATGAGTATCATTTTTTTGTGTTGCATATCCCTAAGACACTTTAATTCGTCATAAGTTGCGCTTACCAATCGAATTTATAGGTAGCACCTAGCAGGCCTTGAATGCCCTGCACCGGGTAATTAAGCCATTTTTCGTAATTATCGCTCAACAAATTGCTTCCTTTCGCAAAGATTGAAAGTCGGTCGTTTATGCGATATCCCAAATGTACGTTAGCGTCGAGATAAGCATCAAGGGTTACTTCATTCTCCATAAAACTACCTAAAAGTCCGTTTCTTACAAAAAGGAAATCTGTACGCTCCCCAACATAAAACAGCGAAGCACCTCCGTAGATTTTTTCAGTAATACTAAAGTTACTGAACAAGGTCGCTTTTAAGTCAGGCAAGTTCCAAGGTTGGGCTTCCTTTTCAGTATCATAGCTAAAAAATTCTGCGTTCACCCCCAAGCTGAACGTTTCAGAAACCGCCACATTCAGTTCTCCAAAAATCCCCAGGGTGTTGATATTATCATATACTACCCCGAAAGAATTTCCGTATTCATAGCCTTCCAAATCGGCTGTCCCATTTCCAAAGTCTGGATTATTCTTAAACAGTGCCTTGCTCTCTTCCCTTCCGTAGGACGCACGCAAGTTATAACCGACGCTGTTGCTCAACTTTCCTTTCAGTCCACCAAAACCATTATAAATTTGGCTTGTAGGCACTACGGTAAGCGTGGGCGAAACAAAGGGATTTTCCTCTTTAAAATCGAAATAACTATTTTGTGAAAGTCCGCCATCTACCCCTCCATACGCTATCAGCAATTCATCTACCAAACGGTACGATGCATTTATTTGCGGGTAGATATAAAATTCAGAAATTTCGTCATCCACTTCAAGCCCGACATAGGTAGAAACCCCCAAAGAAAGCGTAAGATCGTTGTTAAAATAAACCAGCGACGGACTCACACCTGCCAACAGCACATTGTGGTCTACCCCGTTAACACCTAAGTAAGACTTTTCGAAACTCCCCCGCAGATAATCTATATCACCTTTTATCTGTAGGGTAAACGTGGTGAGTGGAAATGAAAATTCTGGTTGGGTATTGATGTTAAATTCTGAAGAACCATACGCATCGTTTAAAAACCGAAGGTTGGCTGAAATTTTCTCAAAAACAGATTCGTCTACTGTAATACTACCTCCCACATTCCCGCTGAAATATGTTTGCTGCGGATCGATCGTTGCGAGAAATTCGTCTGAAGCATTATCGTAAGCTCCATTTAACCCGTACCAATTGAAGAGTTGATGCTGCACACCACCATCCAAACGATATGAAATATCACGTTGTCTACTTGTGTAGTGACCATCTAACTGGGTGTCATAGTATTTGTTTTCTAACCGAACGCCATCAATATCGCCTTGGGACGAATTATGACGAAAAAAGAAGCCAGCATCATCTGTTCTACTGATTTGAAAATTGCTATACAATTCGCCTAAAATCGTTGTATAATTACCAAATCCGAGGGTCGCATAATTGTCGTATAATTTAATGGGTTTAGCCTTTTCTACGGTAGCCGCCTTTCCTTTTGCGGGAGTAAATGTAGAAGCCACTGGCACCGAAAAAATCTGGTACTGCACCTTCTTTTTCTGAAGGTTTACAGAGTCGTTTAGCACAGGGGTTTCCTTAATTTTAAAGGCATCGCTAATGGTAGGTGTATATGGCCTCACAATGTTTACCACTTCGGTACCGATATTTTCCTCTTCCTCTTGCGCATGAGCAGACTGGGAGCAAATTCCTAAAAGCAAAAGGCAAAAAGCTACTATTGAGATGTGATTCTTGATATAACCAATTTTAAAATTTGTCATACAATAGATTATAGATTGATGAATGGGGAATTAGTTTTTGTTCGTTTCAACCGAGGCATTTGTTTTAGACTCGGCACTTTTAATTAGCGACAATTCAGCTTTAGCTTCGTTCACCACTTCAGGATATTCGGTGAAATTTTTGATCACACTTTCCAAAATATAGGTGGCTTGGTAGGCATCGTCGAGCGCATAAAAGTTCTTTGCCATGAGCACCAGCCCTTTGGCACCATATAATTTAAAACCTGAATATTCTTTGGCTAGATTCTGAACCGAAGCATTGGAAGCTTCATACGCTTTTGCCTTGTTTTTAAAATACGCGTCATAATACAACGCCTCTGCTGCCAAGGCACCCGTAGCAATTTTGGCAACTTCGGCATAGGCAGTTTTTGCCTTGGCCTCATCTCCCGTTTGGATTGCCGATCGCGCGATGATGATTTGCGCATCACTTTTAATGGTGTTGTCTATTTTTTTATTCTCCAATACTTTTTCGGCATAGGTTACGGCCGCTGCGTATTGTTTTAGTTCGTAGCTAGCTTTCATGCTATTGGTCTGTGCGAAGATGATGTTCTGCGGAAAATCGGCTTCATTCTCTAAACGTTTCAAAAATTGAAGGGCATTTTCATAATCTTTTTCACCTAAGTACAATTCTGAAACACGGGCAAGTGCTTGTTCTGTGAATTCATTGCGCTCTTTAGCAACTACAAACTCAAAATGCGGAATGGCCTTGGCTGTTTCCTTTTCAGCAAAATACAATTGCCCCAAATAGAAATGAGCCTTGAGTGCGTGCTGCCCATTCGGGAATTGGGCCAAATACTCCTCAAAACGTGTTGTTGCTTGACGCGTCTTATTTTCAAGATACGGCTGTTCTGCGGCTTGGTAGGTAGCGTCGTCTAATTCGGCATCCTCCACTTGCACAAAATCGAGTGTGGCCACCCAATTGGCGTAGTCGTTAACTTTACCTTGATCTATGTAAATTAATTTGGCAGATGTTACGGCCTGCAGTGCTTCCGAAGTTCCTGGAAAATCTTTGGCTACTCTTTTAAACAAGGCCAATGCTTCATTACTTTTACCGGCATTGTCTAAAAGCAAGGCTTTTTTCATGAGCGTTTTGGCAACAAAACTACTTTTGGGCTGCTCACGTAACAATTGCTCGTATACTCTTTCAGCATCGGTTGTTTTATTTAGCGATACGTACGTATTTCCCAATTCGTATAAAGCATCATCCCGGTAAATAGATTTTGGGTAGGTACGGGTAAATTCTTGCAGTGCTTCAACCTTTTGGCTGGTTCTATCTACAAAACCATAACTAATCGCCCGCTGAAAGGCTGCGTAATCTTTATCTGGAGATCCTGCCTGTATTGCGCTATTGTAATTTTCTAACGCAGGCCAATATTGGCTTGTCACAAAATAACTATCGGCCAAACGTACATAAGCATCTTGCTTTCTAGCTCCAGAAGCCGTAGAAGACTCCAAATATCCTTTAAACAATGGAATGGCCTCGTTGTAATTTTTCAATTTAAATTGGTTGTAAGCCAGGCTGTATTTGCTGTTATCCCATTCTGGTGTTTGTGAAGCAGCAGGCAATTGGGCATATTGTTTAAACCCGATAAGCGCTTCTTCAAAATTAGAGTTTTGGTAATCGCTCTCGGCTTTCCAATAGGTTGCGCGTGCAGTAAAGTTAGCATCTCTGGGTTCTTTCAGAGAATTATTGAACATGGCGATAGCTTCGGCATAGTTTCCTTCATTGTACAACTCGATACCACGGAAAAAAGCAACTTTTTGATACGCGAGCTTGTTTTCAAAGTTTTTGTTGTTCTCTAACAAATCCATTGCGGCCTTGTAATTTCTAGACGTGATGTAGCTGTCTATGAGCAGGTCTTTGAGTGCATCATTGTTTTTATTGTTGGGATAGGTTTCAATAAAAGACAAAAGTACGGCGGGTGCGCTTTGATAGTTGTTCCCGATTTCATAGCTAAGTTTGGCGTAGTTTAAAAAGGCATCTTCTTGTATTTCTGCTGAAAAATCCATTTCCGAAGCATTCTTAAAAGCGTTTAGTGCTTGCTGCTTTTGGTCTAATTTCAGATAGCTTTCGGCCAGATGGTAGTACGCATTTTGAGCCACTGCATCGTTGCCGTCGATGATTTTGTTGAATTCACCAATTGCATTTTCATAAGCACCCTGCTTGTAGTAGGCGTAGCCCAATTGGTAATAATCGGTATTGTTCCATCGGCCCCGTTTTCCTTTGTATTCTTTTAAATACGGGATGGCTTCGGCATATTGACCCAAGTTAAAATGGCTCTCCCCAATAATTTTTGAAAGCTCGCTTTTCTCGACAGGGTTCGATTGGTCGTATTGTTCCATGCCCAAATCGATTGCTTCTTGAAATTTACCCAGCTTAAAGTTCATATCGGCTTGGTAGTAGCTCAGTCCTTCATCATAGCGCTCGTCGCCTTTAACCTCTTCAAAAAGTTCGTTGGCTTCGGTATAATCGTCACCTTCATACGCAATAAACCCGAGGTAATACTTTGCTTGTGACCCGTATTTTTCAGAAGTGGTGACGCGGTTCAAGTATTTTTTTGCTTCGTTAAAACGCTTGTTCTTAAAATAGGCGTAGCCATTATTAAAATTGAATTTCTCACGTTCACTTCTAGGCAAGCTCCCTTCGTCTACCTTGTCGTACCATTTTCGCGCATAACTGTATTTACCATTTTCAAAATAATAATTGGCAACATTAATGTAGGCGTCATTTCGTTTGATACTCGTAGGATATTCGGTTACAAACTCTTCCATGAGCTGATCTGCATCCTGTTGGTTTAGTCGTACGGCACAGTTCGCGATGTAGTAGGCACAATCGCCTTCAACGGTGACTTCTTTGGTGGTGTTTTTTACCTTGGTAAACAAAGATTGTGCGGCCAAGAATTGATTGTTATTATACAATTCTATGGCTTTGTTATAATCTACTAAATTGTTGGTATGGGTAGCGGTGCGTTGCGATAACGAAGTTAGGGTAACGCACAGCAACACTGCTAAAAGAGCGAGGCTTTTGGGCATAATTGTCAGGTTTCAGTTTTTAGAGTAGCGTTATTCCTACCCTAGTAACGATTTAAATGGTGGATAATTATATTTTTTGGGGCTAAAAGATTGCCAATATAAAATTACTTAAATTTAGAGCACATAATATTCAACCTTCAATTTCTTATGAAAAATATATTGTTAATAGTAATCGTCCTAGTTTCAATACACTGCACGGCGCAGCGTGGTAATTCGAATGTTCTCTACGAGAAAAATGGCAAAATTGGAATTGGTACTAACACTCCAGACGAGTTGCTCACGGTAAAGGGAAAAATCCATACACAGGAAGTCATTGTAGATTTACAAGGTGCGGTAGCTCCCGATTATGTGTTTGAAAAATATGCGGATGGATTTTCTATTTTGAAACCGTCATACCAACTAATTTCGCTACCAGAATTAGATACCTTTATTAAAAAACACAAACATTTACCAGGAGTTCCTTCGGCAACTGACTTAGACCAAGAAGGGATGTCACTAAAGGAGATGAACCTTCTGCTCCTTGAAAAAGTAGAAGAGCTGACTTTATATACCCTTCAGCAGCAAAAAGAATTAGAGCAATTAAAGTCTCAAGTAGAACAACTATCTTCAAAACGATAATATGAATCGAAGTATATTTTTGTTTTTACTCTTGGGGTGTGTTGCATTTGGGCAAACCGAACCTGAAGAACGCTTCTATTTTCAACTTACTATTGTTGGTGGGGCAGAATTAGAAATTTCACAGAATTCAGATAAGCAATTTGTGATCATAAACCCCAACAACAACGACGAAACCCGAATTTATGCAGCTTATAATGTGTATGATTTTCAGAAAGCATTTAAAAACTCCAGTCGTGAGTTGCTAAAGGAGGTATACAATATTGAAACTGATAATGTGGCGCTCATCAGTAATCTAAAACACAACTTTCCAGATAGATATACACGTATCGACCAATATTATCCTGACGAAAAGCCGTATTACCCCAATGACTACGGACTTACAAGTCCGGTTGAAAATTTAGGCGCCAACGAGCGTTTTGACGACCTTGATCTTTTAGAATTGCCTAAAGCTTGGGGAATTACCACAGGATCGAAAAAAGTGGTGATGGGGATTTCAGATTCAAAAGTAGACTCGACCAACCTTGATTTTAAGGGTCAAGTTTCAAAATATTTGTCATATGTAAATAGCGGCAAGGGAATGTCTTGTGCCCATGGCTCTAATGTGGCCGGAATTGCGGGTGCTGCGATAAACAATGGCTACGGTCGCGCTGGTATTTGTCCGGGATGCGATATGATTGTACACGGTTATGGAACTTTTAAGGTGATAGAAGATTTGGTAGAAGCGGGCGCTAAAGTAATTAATACAAGTTGGGTACTTTGCAATATGGGATCATTACACGAGAATATCGAAGAGCGCATCAACGAACTTTATGAAGATGGAATTATCATCGTAGCAGCGGCCGGAAATGGCAAAGGCTGCAATAAGGACGGTTTCGACCCAGACGATTATGGCTACCCAAACGCTTTCGAAAAGGTAATTTCAGTGACTGGAACCTTTGTAACCAACGATTATGACACGGCCCCAAGATTTAAAGATGATAACGGACGTGAGATCATAGAGTATGTGAAAGATCGGCATGCGTCAAAAATTGGGTTTAAAGCAGATGGTTCGGCACAAATACCCTATCCGAAATATGGTATGCAAGCCAACAATGCTATAGACATTACCGCCCCCGCCTACACCTATCTTTTAGGCAGTCATATTTGCTATGGTGAAAGTAAGATGGGGGGCGTAACATCTGGGGCAGCGCCTTTTGTTACTGGGGTTATCGGACTTATCTGGTCTGAGAACTATTGTTTGAGTTCGTATGAGGTAGAAAGTATTTTGAAATTGAGTTCAGAAGAAATTGAAAACTTAGAAGGGAATACCCGCTACCGCGGAAAATTAGGTGCTGGAAGGGTAAATGCGTATCGTGCCGTTAAAATGGCGAGAGAAACCAAAGAACTTTTCGGAAACGTAGAAGTAAGCAATCGAGATATGTACCGATACCATTATCGGTTAGAGAATGCCCCGTATAACATTACCGTAAAAAACCAAACATTTCGTGACTCGGCTTCCGTACGTTTTAAAGCTAGAAATGCTATCTATTTAAAACCTGGTACTACATTAAGACCCGACAAGACGTCAAGAATGACATTTAAAATTGATGCGACCACCCCGACTGGCGAATGTTTTCCGGAGCCGCCAAAGGCGTATGAGCGACTTTATAAAAAGTAATTAATTTTAGAGGAAGGGTGATACAACTAACAACTGTTTCTTTATTTTTGTTCCTATCGTAAATTTGAATGTATGCCTGAAACCGTTCTTGAATTAAAAAATGCTTCTATATTCCAAAGGGAAAACCTGATTCTATCAGATGTATCAGTTTCTATCGAAAAAGGTGAATTTGTCTACCTCATTGGTAAAACAGGAACGGGAAAGAGTAGTTTTATGAAAACACTCTATGGCGACCTACCCTTGCAAAAAGGAGAAGGCCACATTGTTGGTTATGACCTACCCACATTAAAAGAAAAGGACATTCCGTTTTTACGGCGGAAATTGGGCGTGGTATTTCAAGATTTCAAGCTACTGAACGACCGCACGGTAAGCGATAATTTATACTTTGTATTAACTGCCACAGGGTGGAAGGACAAGGCTGAAATGAACACACGCATTGAAGCTGTACTGGATAAAGTTGGCATGAAAACCAAAGCATTTAAATATCCCTACCAATTATCTGGGGGTGAACAGCAACGTGTTGCCATTGCGCGGGCTTTGTTGAACGATCCTGAACTAATTTTGGCCGATGAGCCTACCGGAAATCTCGATCCGCAAACAAGTGTAGAAGTGATGCAAGTACTTCAAGAAATTAACAAAAATGGAAATACCATTTTAATGGCTACGCATGATTATGCCCTTTTGTTAAAGTATCCTTCTAAAACCCTGAAATGCGATGAAAGCCAAATTTTTGAGGTAGTCCAGAAAACCGTTTAGCGGTTCGGCAACTGCTCCATTATAAAATTATTCAAAATTTTGCTCGCTTTTTCAGCTCCTTCATTGGTAAGATGGTCTGCATCCCGAAGATCGTTATCTTTAAAACGCTGATCCTGTGATAATTTAAGATAATGTACGTTTTTATGAGCTTGGTCTAAAGTTTCTAGTGTAGTAGACACTCGATCGCGCTTCTCTACCTTAAGTGAATTGTAATAGGTTTTATAAACTGGCATTTCAACCAAAAACACTTCAATCTGTCGTTTTTTACAACTGGCGATGATACGCTCTAACCGCTTTGTATTTGTTGTATAATCATACAGATTATCTTCGTGTTTCTTTACGATAATAGGGGTGATTGCTTCCTTGTCTTCAACGATATCACTTTCGTCTTGCATACCATATCCATTAGGGTATGAATTTATAGCTGTACCTTCTGCAAATGCAACATGCATCAACGCTGCCGTATTTCTGAAACTTCTTCCTAAGGCCAAACTGTAATTTCGTACATCAAATAATGAAACGATGGGAACATCAAGACCCATCTGGTGTTTGTAATAGTATTTTCTCCAGGCATCTTCAGAAGTGTCATCTTCTTGTGATAATGTGAAATAGCTTATGGAAAGTACGATGGCTTCAACTTCTGGCAAACTATCAATGTATTGGTTAAAAATAAGTTCATCAAAATATAGACTCTGACTCACATTGGCCATATTGAAGGTTCGCTTTTCGAAGTATAATGGATTTAAACCATAGAATGGGTGAGAATTTCCGAAGAGCAAAATCTCGCTATCCCTGTACTCATTTCGTACTTGTTTATCTTTAAAGGTATAATTAGTAGGGACCGTTCTATAAAAAACCTCAGCACCTATCCAGACGACAAGAACCGGTAACAAAAAGACTATTATTTTGGTATAGAACTTTTTCATTTAGAATTGAAAATAGATAAACGGTTGTAAGTCGCCCGCAAAATAAAAGATACAAAATGTAATCACATAATAGATACCGTAGCGCAATGGTTTCGATGTTATATAGCCTATGTCTAAGATGTGTTCTCGATGGCGGTGTATCCATTCCCACACCATATAGCCAAACAACATGGCGATTCCGCTCAATGGTAGATATGGTTTCTTAAACAAAGTTTCTGAGAATACAATTTCTAGATACTGAAAAGCGTCGGTGATAGTTTCTGCCCTAAAAAAGACCCATGCAATCGTCACGATAAAAAAGGTAATCCCAATTCGAAAAATTTCTGGTAGTGTTGGGAGCAATCGATTGCTTTTGTATGTTCGATCTTTTTTGATGAACAACAAGACCGGAATGACACAAACGGCATGTACCAATCCCCAAAAAACAAAGGTTAAATTTGCTCCGTGCCATAAGCCGCTCACTAAAAACACAATGAGTATGTTAAGCATAAGTCTCCCTTTGGAAACTCTACTGCCCCCCAAGGGTATGTACACATAATCACGAAACCACGTTGACAATGAAATATGCCATCGACGCCAAAAATCTGACAGGTCTTGTGCCAAATACGGAAAGTTGAAATTCTTCATCAAATCGAAGCCCAGCAACCTTGAAGTACCGATCGCGATGTTGCTGTAGCCAGAAAAATCACCATAAATCTGGAAGGCAAAAAATACGGCTGTAAAAAAGAGGGTACTACCCGATTGGTCTTGGTAGCTTTCAAAATAGGTGTTTACAAACAGGGCGCAATTGTCTGCTATTACCATTTTTTGGAAGAGACCGGCAAGTATCAATCGGAGTCCGTCTATATTTTTTTTATAATTGAAGGTACGTACTTTCTGAAACTGTGGCAACAGGTTTGAAGCTCTTTCAATAGGTCCTGCTACCAGCTGCGGAAAAAAGGAAACAAAGGCAAAAAACGCTACTATATTCGAAGTTGGCTCTAACCTTTTTCTATAGATATCGATGGTATAGCTCAGCGTCTGAAAGGTGTAAAAGCTAATCCCAACAGGAAGTAAAATATTCCAGCTAGTTGCCTTAAGACTGGTTCCGAAGAGCGCAAAGGTGTCTACAAACGTTTCTACAAAAAAGTTGAAATACTTAAAAACCCCTAAAAGCCCCAAATTAAATACCAAGCTCACTACCAGCAATGCTTTCCGCTTGCCAGCAGCAGTAGTTTTGCCCAATAATCGCCCCACCGTAAAATCTACCAACGAACTCATAAATATTAATGACAGGAAGCGCCAATCCCAGAAAGAATAGAAAATATAGCTTACTACCACCAAAAAGACATTTTGGAGGGATAACGATCGCCTAAACAAAGTCCAGTATAGCACTAAGACTATTGGGAAGAACACAGCAAAATCTACAGTATTGAATAACATACGGGCGACGTGCGTTTAGATTCGGCAATCTACAAACAATCGTATAAAAAACCGCCTAATAAAAATATGTTTTCTCACACAGCTAGGAAGTTAGAATTTGTAATTTAGCGGCATGTATACGGCTGTAAAAAAATTGGCATACACACTTATCCCGAAGCGATTTTTATTGAAAAACGAACTGTTTTTCAGGTCGCTATTTGCACAACGCTACAAAGGCAAGAACCACACTTGCCCGATTTGTGAACACTCGTTAAAATCGTTTATCACCCTAGATGACGGTGACCTACTCTGCCCGTTTTGCGGTAGCCGTTCACGCACACGACGCTTATACGGTATTCTGACCACAGAAGGCTTACTACAAGGAAAGGTACTCCATTTTTCTCCGTCTCGTAGCCTATACCGAAAGTTTAGTAAAAATTCTACTATTGCGTATTCGAGTACCGATTATGAAGATGAATTTATAGCTGAATACAGCTATGATATTACCAACATCGATTGTGCTGACAATAGCTTCAACGTAATTATTTGCTACCACATCCTAGAGCATATTGAAAACGACCTGAAGGCTATGGAAGAACTCTACCGAGTATTGCAACCTGGCGGAACTTGCTTGGTGCAGACTCCCTTTAAAGAAGGCACCGGCGTGTATGAAGATGATAGCATTACTTCGGAAACAGGCAGACTGGAAGCATTTGGTCAAGAAGATCATGTACGCATCTATTCTGTTGATGGACTGAAAAACAGATTGCTGGCGAGCGGATTTACAGCTATTTCAGTAAAAAATTATGGCGAAGAACACCACGAAGGGCTAGCTCCAGAAACCGTACTATTTCTCAAAAAACCCCTATCTTAAGCCATGCTTTCTGTGCTCATCCCTACATACAACCACAATCTACTACCGTTAGTTACAGCGCTGAACCGTGAGCTATTAGAATTAGAAATTCCCTACGAAATTCTGGTATTTGACGATGGTTCAACAGAATGGCTTGAGGAAAACAAAAAGGTAGGAGAATTTCCGAAGACAACCTTCCGAAGATACGAACAAAACAAAGGGCGAAGTGCCATTCGAAATGCATTGGCCACCAGTGCGAAGTATACCATGTTGCTTTTCTTAGATGCAGATGTGATGCCGGTCTCAACTACGTTTATTGGCACCTATGTACAAACCATCAAAACGAATAAGGCAACTGTAATTTATGGAGGTGTAGCGTATAACGAAGAGAAACCTCCTATTGAAAATCGACTGCGCTGGGAATACGGCAGCAACCGTGAAGTACAAGCCGTGTCAGAAAGACAAAAGCGTCCGCATTTTGTTATTACACAAAACGTCGCCATACAAAAAGAGGTATATTTAAACCTCAACATCCCAACGAGCAACTTTTATGGCGATGATCTTGTCTTTTCACAAGAATTGAAGCGAAAACAAATTGAAGTTTTACACATACACAATCCCGTATATCATTTAGGTTTGGAAACCTCCCAACAATACCTAGAAAAAGCCCTCAGTGCTGTAAAATCTATTGTTGCGCTCGAAAAAAAAGGGGGTATCGACAACGATTTCACCAAATTGCAACAAACGTATCTGAAAATTAAAAAGTCTGGGGGGCTTGGAATCTTTAAATGGTTTATTGCACCAAAAAAGCAAAAGATGGAACAGAATTTCCTATCGGAAAAGCCCAACTTAAGATGGTTCGATCTGTACCGCCTTTTGTATTATATTGAATTAAAATCGGACTCCAATGCCTAAGTTTTCTATTATCATACCGTTGTACAACAAGGAAAAAGACATCGCTAAAACTTTGAACAGTCTTTTCTTGCAGACGGAAACCGATTATGAAATTGTACTCGTGAACGATGGATCTACCGATAATAGTGAGGGGGTAGTAACCAATTTTGACGATGCTCGCATCCGCTATTTCAGCAAAGAAAACGAAGGTGTTTCAAAAACACGGAATTTTGCAGTAACCAAAGCCACCAGTCAACATATTGTATTCTTAGATGCCGATGATTATTGGTATCCGAACCATTTAGAAAATTTAGACGGATTAATCCATTCCTTTCCAAGCGAGCAATGGTATGCAACCGCCTACGAAAAACGCCACCATAAAAATTTTATCAGTTCAATGCGTTCTCCTATCTTAAAAAAACCATCTGGATGGAAAGGTTTGGTGCCTAACTATTTTGAAAATAGCCTTATCGATCCATTGGCATGGACCTCTGCCGTCTGCTTTAAAAAAACCTTTTTTGAATCGCTTGACGGATTCGACACTGCCATCACACACGGCGCCGGAGAAGATACCGACCTATGGATTCGCGCTGCATTACAAGCACCTTTGGTTTTCTCTACTGAAATCACAGCCCGACACAATTTAGATGGCACCAACCGCATTTCGAACACCCCTACCCTGATTCGTAAATTCATGGATGTTGGAGTTTATGAAAAGGAAATAGAAAACCATCCAGGTTTAAAGGCATATCTCGACATCAACAGATTTTCTTTTGCCATGCAACATAAGATGGCAGGAGATTTGTCGACTTTTAAAATGTTTGCTAAAGATATCGACACGAATAACCTCACGGGAAAACAGCGCTATATGCTGAAACAGCCAAAACAAGTTTTGCGTTTATTGTTAAAAGGAAAGGCCCTCGCTGAAAAGGCGGGAATACGATTAACCTCTTTTAATTGATTTAAAGTCGGCGTAGTCTCTAATATAATCGTCTTCATCATACTCAGCGCTCACCAGCGAAAGACAAACCGCACCTGCAGAAAAATTCTCTAGCTCACGCCACACCCCACTTGGGATTAACAACCCTTTGTTCGGTCGGTTCAACAAAAAAGTTTTTCGGTCTTTACCATTATCTAACACCACAGAAAAGCTACCGCTCACGGCAATTAAGAATTGTTGTAGTTGCTTGTGTGCATGTCCGCCCCTGATTGAATCACTAGGCACATCATACAGGTAGTAAACTCGTTTTATTTCGTAGGGCAACAGGTCTTTTTCGACTACAGAAAGATTGCCACGGCCGTCTTCGGCAATGATTTTGGGTATCTCGGTTAAGGTGATTGTATCTAGATCAACGTATTGCATCTTGTACCAATTTGTTCCACTTTTTTGAAATTTCCTGCATCGAAAACTGAGCAACAGATGCTTTTGCGTTTGTTTCACAATTTTTTCGTAGCGCCTCATTTTGCATCATTTCTTGCAGACCTTCAGCAAATAAAGATACTTCTCTTTTTGGGATGAGCAAACCATTTTCCCGGTCGTTTACTATTTCCGAAGGCCCCGAAACAATATCTAAAGACACTACGGGAACTCCCAATGAAAGCGCTTCTACCAACACCATGGGAAAACCTTCAAATCGGCTGGTCAACGTGACACACTGTGCATTTTCCACAATCGAAAATGGTGATTGTTGCTGCAAAAAGATGATGTTTTCTTGAGATGGCAAAGCTTGGGTAAAGGTTTTTAGCTGTTCTTTGTCGGGACCATCACCTAAAATCACCAAAAAGCACCCCTCTTTCCATAGGTTTGAGGCAGTAAAAGCATTTAATAGAAACGTAAAATCTTTTACAGTATCGTCTATCCTTCCGTAGGAAAGTATGTATTTTTTATGCTGAAGGATCTCAGGTACTTCGGAAATATCTGCTCCCCATCTGTCATCAAATGCATTGTGTACGGTCTGCCCATTTTTAACGCCTAAGGACGGAAACAACTGTTCTGTAATGTAATTAGACACGCCAACAGTAGTGTTGTTCTTATTGTAAGCTTTTGCCAACTTTTTTGGAGCATCTGAAAAATAGAGCGCTCTATTGGCGCTATGTACAACGTAGATTTTCGGGATGCCTTTATAGATCACTTTATGGTAAAACACTTCCCGATTATAGTTGGTCTTGGTGCGGTGATCGATGATTAAATCGAATGAATGCTTTTTCAAATAGGCCCTTAGCTTCAAAATACGTTTAAATCGGCCACCAAATTTTTCAGTATCAGATTTCAACAAACCTAAGTTGAGTAAAGTACCTTTGTAAGGATACGCAATTTGGTTGGTCAGAATGGCGATATGTACATCATGACCGTGATGGTGCAGCATTTCAGACAACATCGCAGCCGACCGTTCTGCACCGCCCGTTCCGAGTGAAATACTCACTATACAAATTTTTTTATGCGTATTTTGCAATCGTAAATCTGTTTAATAACACGTACCCAAGTTACATGAAAATACTGTTGGTAGGCGAATATAATGCTTCTCACTTTACTTTAAAAGAAGGGCTGGTACAATTGGGGCATGAAGTAACCGTAGTTGGTCTGGGCGATGGCTTTAAAAACAGGAAGGTAGATGTAAATTTTAATCGGCCTTACGAAAACGGAGCCAAAGCCTTTTTTAAGCGTATTGTTTATAAACTCTTCAAGGTAGACCTGAATTCGGTAAGCATTAAAAAACAATTTCAGCAACATCACGAATTATTCTCTGGAAATGATATTGTGCAACTCATCAATGAAAATTCATTTGGCACTGTACCCGAAGTGGAGCAACAATTACTTGATTTTATATTTCAGCACAACAAAAAAGTGTTTCTGCTTTCCTGCGGAACGGATCATCTGAGCGTGAAATATGCAATGGAAGAAAAGTTTCGGTATAGCATTGCCACCCCGTATCTGGAAAAACGGGGAACCGAAGCACAGTTTTTGCACATGACACAATACATCAGAAAAGATTTTGAAGCCTTGCACCATTTTATCATGAAGCATATTGAAGGAATTATTGCTTCAGATCTAGATTATCATATCCCGTTGCTGGGGCATCCAAAATACTTAGGAATGGTTCCTAACCCAGTTCACTTGGCTAAGTTTCCGTTCAAAAAACCTGTGGTAAAAGATAAAGTGGTGATTTTTCACGGAATTAACCAAAACAACTATTACAAGAAAGGCAACGATATTTTTGAAGCTGCATTAGCATTCGTAGCTAAAACGCATTCAGAAAAAATTGAAGTCATTACCGTGCGGAGTGTCCCGTATGAAACGTATATCAGGTTATTTGACGACTGCCATATTTTGTTAGATCAGGTGTATGCCTACGATCAAGGTTTTAACGCCCTAGAAGCCATGGCCAAAGGGAAGGTAGTCTTTACCGGTGCCGAACAGGAATTTCTAGATTACTACCATTTAAAAGAAGATGAAGTCGCCATTAATGCGCTACCAGATGCGCGTTCCATCGCCGACAAGCTGATAGGGCTGATTGAGAATCCGAAAAAAATCAGCGAGATAGCTACAAACGCTCGTGCTTTTGTTGAAAAGGAACACGACCACATTTTAGCCTCACAGCGTTATTTCGAGAAATGGACCAGTTGAGATTGGGGTGTTGGGTACTTGATGTTGGATGCTGGATGCTGGATGTTGGATGTTGGAAGCTGGAAGCTAGATGCTAGATGCTAGATGCTGGATGCTGGATGCTGGATGCTGCACTTCGACTCCGCTCAGTGTGACAGGTGCTTGATGCTGGATGCTGCACTTCGACTGCGCTCACTGTGACAGATGCTGGAAGCTGGAAGTTCGAAGAAATTTAACACGTATCACTTCCATCTCCCATCTTCAATCTTCACACTTCCATCTTCCCACTTCAAATTCATCTTTTTACCTTCGGAAGTCGCAACTCCATTGAAACACGTGTGTTTTCACTTCGGTTTACAGCAGCACCATGAATTAAGAATGGTGAAAACAACAATGCTTCCCCTTCTTTTGGGTTTGGACGAATCATACGAAGATCGGCCGACTTCGTCTTTAAAATACAGGGAACATAATAGGTGTTACCATTTATCTTTGCTCCTTTACTTTCCGTTCGTAATATTTCGCTTTCGGGTAACAAATGACTTCCTGGGAGCACGGGCAGCGAAGTTTCTGGGGTACAGCCTTCAATGGGTATCCAAACATTGATCACATCTTTCCAATAACTCAGATAGCCATCGCGGTGTGGCGGATTGATATCGAGTGAACTGGGACGGTTAATGCGTATCTGGATATGCGATTTTTTCAATTCTTCTACATAAGACGTGAGTTTGTATCCTAGAATATTTCCGAAGCGCTCGGCCAACATATCTATATCAAAATCGATATCTTCATTGGTTAAGTTTCGGGTAATATCGATTACTTTTAGGTGATCTTCGTCTGTAGTAATTACGTTATGATAATTTTTAAGACTGAAATCTTCTGGGTACGGAATCTTGTGTATTTTAAATGCCTTGATGATATTAGCTGTAATCGATTGCTGAAGCGCATTAAATTCGTTGCCTTCAAACGCAGGTACAACGCCATAACCTTCATCTTGCCATGCAACTTTAGAAATCACACTGTCTTTCTTTTCGAATAACACTTCATTTTCACCCCAAAAAAAGTTGCCCTCAACAGCAAATTGAAAAGGTTTTCCATCTAGATAAAGGGTACACGTTTCTACAGACATAAGGTTGCTAAAATTAGGGATTATTCGATTTCTTCGGAAGGTATTTGTTGTTTTCTTTGCTTGTTGAAATAACGCCATACCAAAAACGCCACCACAGCAAAATAAATTACGTAGCGCACCAGGTGTGCCAAAACTACTCCTTCTACTCCCATCGAATCTACAAATAAATGAGACAGCCCGAAAAACAATGCCAATGACAAGAGTTCAGTAAAAATAAAATTGCGAACCATGCGCTTGGCAACAAACTGATGCGCAAGTACCAAAGACATTAACCGCACGAAATCGCCAATAAGCTGCCATTTAAACAACGGCGCCATTTCGTCGAAATCGATAAAGACGTATTCAATAAATTGGTACCGTAGAAAATATATGAGCAACATTCCCACGGCAAACAATGGCAATAATGTTTTATAAATAGTCCCTACTTCGCTTAAAAAATCAGACTTTTGGCTGATTCCTGCGAATTTCGGAATTACATATAGAGTAAAAATAGCGCCTGAAAACACCATGTAATTCTGTGAAAGCGTAGTCATGGCCGTCCATATACCTGCGTCGTCTTCGCCCATTTTATCTACCAACATATTCCGCAGGTCTAATTCTACAAAATTAACCAGTACCGTAGAGGTAAAAGACATAAGCGTGAATGCAAGCAGCTGCTTTCCGTAGGGAATTTTGAAGGAAATTTCAGAAAAGATAATATACTCCCGTAGCACTTTTACAAAAATGAATAGCAGCACCAAAACCTGCAAAATCGGCAGAATGGCAATCGCCAGTAAAGCTCCATCAATATTATGTTGGTATAATAAAACGAGCGTAAGTGCTGCTCCCAAGATATAGGCAACAAGTTCAATCTTGGCAAATTGCTTATAGGCAGAAAGTCCGTTTACAATACCATTAAATACCCGCTGTATCGAAATAAACGGCACTACAACAGCTACAACTTTAATGATGTAGGCATATTCGGGTGTATAGAAAAAATAGGTGCTAAAGAAATCCGCACCAAAAAACAGCACGAAAAAGGTGAGCAGACTCCCGATTATCGTAAAAACAAAGGTGGTTGAAAATACTTTCTGAAGTTCGGGTTGGTTCTCTTTATATTCAGCTACATATTTTAAGACGCCGTTAAAAACCCCTAGGGAGGTGATAGACATCAATATGTTCATTAAGTTTCGTAACGAACCCACTTTGGCATACCCATCTTTTCCCACTAAGTCGGTAAGCTCACGCTGAATAAAAAACCCTACAAACAGGCGCACCATAATAACCACCGCATTTAGCGAGGTCATTTTTAGAAGCAGATTGGTTCTGATAAAGTGCGGTATTTTCACTAGTTGTATTTGGTATTTGTGACTTTGAGAGCCTCAGTCACCGGAAAAATTGGTTCTAAAATAACTCCAAGCCACCTTAGTATCACGTCAATATGTATTTAGCACTTCAATTATACGATTCACTTGGTCGCTTGTCATGGTAGGCCCTATTGGGATACTCACTACTTGCTCGTGCAGCCGCTCAGTCACCGGAAATGACAGCGCACCTAATTGAGCCAATGCTTTTTGTTTGTGCGGTGCTTTTGGGTAATGTATCAACGTACCTATGCCTTGGGCCTTTAAGTGTTCTACAAATTCGTTTCTATTTTCTACTTGTACCACAAACAAATGAAACACGTGGTTTTGTGTACCAGTGTATGCAGGTAGTTTAATTTTCGGATTGTTTATTTCAGAAAGGTAGCGTGAAGCCACTTCCCGACGTGCTTGGTTGTCTTTATCTAAACGTGGTAATTTCAGCAGTAAAAATGCTGCCTGTATTTCATCTAACCTAGAATTGATTCCGAGCAACTCATGTTCATACTTACGCTGTGAACCATAATTTCGTAATTTCAAAATGGCTTGGGCCAATGCTTCATTATTTGTGGTCACGGCGCCCCCATCTCCCAGCGCACCTAAATTTTTTGCCGGATAAAAACTAAATGCTGCTGCATCTCCTAAGTTTCCGGCTCTAATGCCAGCATCGTTCTTTGCGCCGTGGGCTTGTGCAGCATCTTCAATTACCAGTAAATTATGGGTATTTGCTAGCTTCTGTATTTCATCCATAGGCGCTAATTGGCCATATAAATGCACAGGCATGATAGCTTTTGTTTTTGTTGAAAGTTTCGCTTGTAAGTCGCTTAGGTTAAAATTGAAAGTTTCGGCTTCAGCCTCTACCAAGATAGGAGTCATCCCCGCTTGCTTAATCGCTATGATGGTAGCGATATACGTGTTGGAGGCTACTAAAACTTCGTCGCCTTCTTTTAGTTGTGCGAGTGATTTATAACCTTCTAAAATAAGCCGTAGGGCATCCAGGCCATTCCCAACACCAATGCAATAATTGGTTCCGCAGTAGGTTGCAAATGCTTTTTCAAATTCGGTTACCCGGTCACCAAGAATATAATAGCCAGAATCTAAAAACTGCTGAAACACTTCGTTAAAGGAAGGTTCGAACCGTTTATTAATTGCGTGAAGATCTAAAAATGGAATCATATAAATATTGCATCTAAGGCACCGTGTTTGGCTGTGTCGATTTCATAAAACTCTTGCACCGTGCTCCTCCCGCCAAAACATTCCTTCCAATAGTGCAGGCCTTCGTTGATATTTTTTCCTTGGTTTTCGTTCGAAACCCCAAAATCGAAGTACTTTTTATCTGCATAGGTTTTTGTAATGAGTTGCTCGAACAAAAAGTCTAAACTTCCCAATTGTTGTTTATCTGCGTTGGCCGAAATATATTGTACATGGGCCACATTCTTGGTAACAAACATGGTTGCACCAGCTACAATTTTTTCGTGGTGCAGCACATTAAATTGTGCTATATGCTTCGGAAATCTAGCTGTCAACAGTTCAATTTCTTCTACTGTATGGACAGGTTTCGCACCGTGCCGTTCCGCTAAATTCGGAATTAGTATTTCATTCCAAAACGAGCTAAAATTTGTTGTCTTCTCTACACGCAAGCCTTGCCTTTCTGCTTTTTTCACTCCTTCCATTCTGTTGCCTTGTATTTTTTGCTTGGCACTGTTCGCTATGCTAACAGATACATCAACACGTGTTCGGGTTGCTTCGGTCAAGAATAAAAGATAGTCTATTTCGTCTGCAGGTTGCACATGGTAGATCTTTGGCAGTAATTTCAACTGTAGTTTTGAAACGCCATCTTGGTTTAAATACCGAAGTATTTCTTTAAATACAACTACCGTGTCTGTTAATTTTGTTTTTGCCGAAAGTACCAGCCCTCCATACGATAAACCCTGGTGCGAAATAACTTGGTCCCCAATCCTATTAGCAGGCAATAGCGCTACCAACTTTTTTTCCTTAAAAACTAAGAGCGATGCATCTTCGAACCGATCTGCATGGTACTCCATAAAATTACGCTCAAACAAAAAGGTGGCATTTTTTGCTTGCCGCACAAATTGGTCCCACACATTTTGATGTGCTGGGCTGTATGTTTCGATACGGAAAGACGGACTAGAATGGTTCAAATAAAACAGTTGTTGGTTACCGATTGTAAAACTAAAATTATTTTTACTTTTATCGTGACTTCTATAACGCTTAAATAGCTGCTAAATTGAGTACGATCTCTCGCTTGCTTCCTGAAAATACCCTCGAAAACAAATTGCTTGCATTAGTATTTGCCTTTTTCTTTGGTTTTTTTATATGGCAACCCGCTCTACTCTCACCAGACACCTATAGTTATTTACGCGCCGACATTACAAGGTTTCCCGGGTATATTATCTATCTCCGATCGCTACAATTCGTTTTTGGCGAAGGCTACACAATCGCGGCCGTTGCGGGTCATTTGCTGATGGGTATTGCAGCAATGTCAGTATTTTTTAAAAAATGTAGCGAAGTTTTTAATTTAGGAAACCTATCAAAAATAGCTGTTCTCTTCGTACTGCTTTTTCCATATTTTAAACCTATAAACGTTGCGCTAAATATTACCTCAGAAGGACTCGCTTATCCACTGTATTTATTACTACTAACATTTACCCTCGAGTTTCTGTTTCAGAATAAAATGAGTAGAATATGGCATATCGCATTGGTCTATCTGTTGTTGGTGCTCACTAGAGGACAATTCATCATTGTAGCACCCATTATCGGATTTCTTTTTCTATTAAAACTGAAACGGAACATATTCAATCTAAAAGCACTTCTTACCTTCTTGCTATTGCTGCTACTCCCTATCATTTCAGGACTGGCAGACAGAGCCTATCGTTCTGTTTTTTACGGATTTGCTGAAACAACCCCTTACAGCTATGTGAACGCTGTTGCGTTGCCGCTCTTTGTTTCAGACCAAGATGATTTCAAGCTTTTTGAAGACCCAAACCATCAAGTCATTTATCAAAATTCATACAATAAATTAGATAGCCTCCAGTTGCTCAGCAGTGAAGTGCAGGGTAGTTATCACGAGAAATACATGCGATTCCATTATAACTTTCCGCAGATTTGCAACCAAAACATTCATGAATTCGGACTCAATTATTACGCAGATATCGGGGTTGTACCTCCAAAAAATGCGTTTGCTATCGAAGCTGCGTGCAAAGCGATGTTTCCGAAGTTAATTGCCGAACATTTTCAAGAATGGCTTGCGTTGTATTATACAAGTATTGTACACGGTTTCAAATCGGTTTTAATACTGGTTTTTATCATCGTATTGGTGTTTTTAAGCTTATTTAGAGCGTCTAAACATTTCCAGAAAAAGAACGCATTCATACTATTGGGATGTCTTTTCATACTATCTAATGCCATGATTGTGGCCATGGCCTCGCATAGCATCTTACGCTATTTATTTTACAATTATGTGGTAGGGTTGCTCATAATAATCCTACTTTTGAAAAAATTTATTCCGAGATATGAACCCTGAACTCTCTGTAGTAATGCCCTGTTTAAATGAAGCTGAGACCTTGGCTATCTGTATCAAGAAGGCCCAAGGGTTTTTTGAGCGTGAACAGGTAAACGGTGAAGTAGTGATAGCAGATAATGGCAGTACCGATGGTTCGCAAGAAATTGCAAGAAATCTGAATGCCCGCGTGGTTGATGTTGCTGAAAAAGGCTATGGAAATGCGCTTATCGGCGGAATCACAGCTGCAAATGGCACCTACGTAATGATGGGTGACGCAGACGACAGCTACGATTTTAGTAATATGATGCCCTATCTTCTTAAACTAAGGGAAGGCTACGACCTTGTGATGGGAAACCGATTTAAAGGCGGTATCGAAAAAGGCGCCATGCCGTTTTTGCATAAATATCTTGGAAATCCTGTACTGTCGTTTATCGGGAGGCTGTTTTTTAATTCAAAAATCGGTGATTTCCATTGTGGGTTGCGTGGTTTTAGCAAAGAAGCTTTTACGCGTATGGAGTTGAAAACTACCGGTATGGAATTTGCCAGCGAAATGATTGTGAAGGCAAGTTTAAAAGACATGAAAATCGCCGAAGTACCCACAACACTCTCGCCAGATGGTAGGTCCAGACCTCCCCATCTCAATACGTGGCGAGACGGTTGGCGCCATTTGCGTTTTTTGGTGTTGTACAGCCCAAAGTGGCTTTTTTATTATCCAGGATTTATTTTATTTTTTCTAGGGCTCATTGCCTCGGCAATTTTAGTCTACAATCCCGTAACCATAGGCAGCGTAACTTTTGATGTGCATACGCTGTTATTTACTGCGGTGAGCCTATTGATTGGTTTTCAGTTTATTGTTTTCTACGGACTTACAAAAGTGTTTACGGTAGAAAATGGATTGCTCCCAAAATCGAAAAATTACGATCGGCAATTTCAGTTTATCAACTTAGAAAAAGGCCTGATTGTAGGAGCTGTTCTAATTATTGTTGGCGTAGTCTTGAGCATTTTGGCGTATAATTATTGGCACGACCTCAATTTTGGGGATATTACCAATTCTAACACCTTACGTATTGTGATTCCCGCCGTTACTACCATGTTATTAGGCGTACAGGTGATTTTGTTTAGCTTGTTTTTTAGTATTCTCGGCCTAAAGCGCTAAGCTATCTAAAGGTTTAAAGGTGACATTACCCTGATTGTCTATGGTTTGGTAGATTCCATCTTTAGCGCCTTCTTTTATGATGAGATAGCTTCCGTTTTCTTGAAGATGGTCTAGATACATTTCATTTTCTGAAAGATACGAGAAAAGCACCCGAAATAGATTCACAGAAGATTTCAACTCAGTATCGTAGGTAGGTGCATTGTTTTCGGGCCATGCAATCGCCAAATTTGCACCAAAGATGCTGTACTGAAAATCTCGATTTAGGTTTTTAGTCCGTTTCTCACCGGTATGGTCCATTCCAACAAATCCACCGTGATCAGACATCAGTACAATCAATGCCTTGGGGTCAGATTCCAAAATGGTGCTAAGCATACTTTCTAGCAGGTGATTTGTTTCTTGCAAACGCTCGAGATATAATTCACGTTCCGTTTCCTTATTTTTAGAACTATGGTCTACACTCGTAACGTGCCATGGATTTAGCAATTGCACAAAGAAAAATTTTGGTTGTGCAATTTTTTCATTTACAAACTTATTAAAATCGGGTTCCACATTTTTTATTCGCCGCGCTCCGTTACGAATGTATTTCATATCGCCATACGGAAAGTTAGTAGCATCATAGCCCATTGCAGGTCTATTGGCAATTAAGTACGGGGTCTCTGTTAGAAAATAGGTTTTATAACCGTTGTTTTTGAAAGCATCTAAAACGGGATTTTCAGAAATGATCATATTTCTACCATTATAGATTTCATTATAGCCAATAGAACGGTTGTAATAGTGATGCTTCATGTTGAAAAGCGTCACGTTCGATTCTACTGTAGTGGAATAATTACTTCGATAATTTGGATAAAAAGTAAAGTTATGATTTTCTAGAAATTGTTCGAAACTGCTATTATCGAAATTATAATGTGGTTTTTTTAATTCAGCAAAATTCGCGTAGCCATCTGCCTGTATCAAGTATACATTTGGCTGTTTCTGAAAGGAAACCGAAGCTATGCCATCGGGTTGTTTCCGCCATGCTTCATCTATAGAAAGAAAGGAAACCATGGTTATTACCAAACCAACCAAGCCTATAGCGGCCAACAGGAATTCAAAAAATATAATTTTCAGCAAATGTTTGTGTAGCAACAATGAAAGCAACGCGGCAACCACTGCCGCTATCAGGATTTTATCCTTTTCAATACCAATATAAAAACACACTTTTAACAGGTACAGCAAGGTGAATATGTTTAAAAAAGGGAGTAAATATTTTTCATATTTCTGAAGAGGAAACAAACCGAAAATATATCGAGCCACAAAAAAAACGGCAATCGGAACCAGAAAAAACGTAACGATAAAAAAGCCAAGGTGTTCCCACGAATTAACGCTAGGAAAATTTTTACTGTAAAAGAAAAAAACTGGATATAACCCAGGTGCAATGGCAGCGAGCAGCAAGATTTTATTAGATTGTTTCCGTTTTTCTGCCATTATCTTTATAGTTTTTCAAAAACAATAGTTCCATCGTCATCAATGCATTTGTACACCCCTTTGGCAGCTCCTTTTTGAATGGTTACAAAACTAGCATCCTCTTCTAGATGCTCTAAATAAGCAGGGTTATTTGCTAAGTGTGAAAAAAGTACCCGAAAAAAGTTGACATTTGTTTTAAGTTGGTCTGTATAGAAGTTTTTCGTACCCTCGGGCCAACGTATAGCCATCTGTGTTGAAAAGCCAGAATAGAGCAAATCGCGATTGGTGGTTTTGGTATGGATTTGTTCCATATACTCAAAGCCAACATAGCCCCCATGGTCTGAGAGGATTGCAATAATGGCGCTGGGGTCGCTTGACACAATGGTATTTATAAGGGCTTCTAACTTGGTATTGGTGGCTTCAAGACGTTCTAGGTATTGTTTGCGCTCTTCTTCAATCCCTTCAGTGTCTTTTTCAAAAAATTCGACGTGTCCCGGACTGAAAACCTGAAGAAAAAAATATTTTGGTTGGTCAATCTCTTCGGCCATGAATGTTTGCAATGGCTCAAAGATGTCTTTCTGTTTATAGTAGCCTTTACCAACAAAAGACACATCTTCTTCTAAGGTAAAGTTGCACTCGTCGTATCCCATTTCAGCAAAACTGGTCAAGAAAAATGGCCATTCTGGCAAAAAATATGTTTTATAGCCATTGTTTTTAAAAATATCGAGTACCGGGTTTTTAGTAACTACAATTTCTCGCCCATTTAGCACCTCGCTCAGGTTGAATCCGTGATTATTGTAATGGTGCCTCATGGTAAAAAGTGAAGCGTTTGAAGGCAGTGTGGCTGTATAATTACTTCGGAAATCGTCGTAGAGTGTAAAACGGTTCTTCTCTAGAAATTGCTTGAAATCGTTGTTTTTATATTGGTATGCCCCTTTTTCAATTTCTGAAAAATTGAGATATCCGTCAGGCTGAATGTAATACACATTTGGTTTGGTTTCAAATTTCGCCTGGGAGATCGCATCGGGCTGTTTCATCCAATCTGAATCGTAGGTAAGCTGTTTATAAACTATCGGAACCAAGGAAAACAGCCCGATGAACGCTAAAATATATTGTAGCGCCATAATTTTCCGTAGAAATTTATATAGCAAGTACGCAGCAGCTACACCAAGTAATACAATTAAAAAAGAATACAACGGTTTGGCTTCTGCCAATAAACAAATCTGAATAAACATCAGAAAAAAACTGACACTAAAAAACGTGTACAAACGCTCTCGCCAAACAGCTTTATTGGTTTTTCGGGTCACAAATTGAACAAATACAAAAATAGCCGCAGGCAGTACCAAAAACAGTCCTACAAAAAAGAGCAGTTGTTTTATAGAGCTAACCAGCGTAAAATTACTGGTGTAATAAAAAAATAGTGGATACAGCCCCGTTGCAATCCCCAAAGCCATTGGGAACATATATTGTCTAGCGTTTGATGTAACTTGATTACGCATCTACTCTTCAGGAATTTTATCGAAGACTACTTTATAATCTTCTGAGATGCATTTGTAATAGCTCGCACCTAAAAAACTATCATACATGGGTATATAGCTTGTATTCGGTTCAGATGTGGCAAGCAGCGAGCGATTTTCACTCAACACGGCAAAGATATTTCTGAAAAGGTTTACGTTGGTTTTAATAGAAACGTCGGTATTAACTCCTTCGGGCCAACGAATAGCCAAAAGACTGTTATACGCAGAGATGGTTTCTTCTGCAGTTAGTTTTCGTGTCTCTACTTCTTGCACGTACTTTAAACCCACATAACCACCATGGTCTGCCACTAAAACAATCATAGGATTATCATCATTTTTGTAAATAATATCTAAGAGTTCGGTAAGCCAGATGTTCGCAAGCTCCAGTCGTTCCAGATATTTTTCTCGTTCGCCAGCAATTCCAAGTGTATACCCTTTTTCATGTGTTACATGGCTAGGAAGGGTTTTTTCGATAAAAAAGAAATTAGGCCCTGCTTCTAACTTGCCCATAACATGATTAAAGTCGGTTACGATATCTGTATCGGGCACCCCACCTGAGTCGTATAACTTCACTTTTCCCTGATCTACATTACAATAATCGAAAGCAGTCTGTTTTCGATTCACCAAAAAATACGAATTATCAGTTATAAAGTGTGTTGTATAACCATTACGTTCAAGAATCTGCAACGTATTGTTATATTCTCCCACAACTACTTCCTGAGATCCAAATGTCTTGAGATTTCCAGGGTAAGTGTTTTGATAATAGTGATGTTTCATCGCAAACATAGATGAATTGGAAGTAAGCGTAGAATAATAATTACTTCTGAAATCAGGATAGTTTACAAACCCTTTGGTTTCGAGCATGTTTTCAAAAGCGCTATTGTCAAAATTATACGGAGGTTTGTCTAAATAACTGAAATTTGCGTATCCGTCTGGCTGAATGACATAAATATTGGGTGTTTTCTTTAAGGTTGTCTCCTGAAGCGAAGTTTCAATCTGGGTCCACGAGGCGTCATACGTAACCATAAACCACAACCTGGGCACCAAGGTCACAAAACTCAAGGCTGCCAATAAAAACTGTATGATAATTATTTTATTGAGCTGGCGATATACCACAAAACTCAGCAATCCGCCCAACAATAGCACAACCGCAATGGTTTTCTTGTTACCTAAAAAAACAAGCAACGCAATAAGACCACTAAACACTACAAGATTTACCGCGGTGAGTCTATATTTTTCAAAAGAATGCAACCACGAAATTTTAAATATAGGTTTCGAAATAGCGATTAACAAAAGTGGCAACCCAAATGAAATTGCCAACAGGAATCCCAACTGCAACCAAGAATCGGCCAAATCGAAATTGCTATTATAATAATGCAAGAAAGGATAGAGCCCAGCTGCGATAGCTACTTTTACAGGATATGTGCGCTTGGCGTCTTGCATTGGTTTTTTGGTTAAGTTAATGTTTTTCAAAAACTACGTTACCTTCGCCATCAATTACTTTGTAAATTCCTTGTGGCGCTCCATTTTTTATAATGGTGTAGCTTCCATCGTCCTGCAAATGGTTCAAGTATTTGTTGTTTTCAGCTAAGTAAGAAAATAAAATACGAAAGGTATTGATACCGCTTTTAAAATGCTTGTCTATTTCTGGTGCTTCCCCATTGGGCCATTTAATTGATAGTTGGGTACTAAATGCCGAATAGAGACGCTCCCGATCTAAGGTTTTATCGCGAATTTCTAACATGTGTTCGTACCCTACATAGCCTCCATGGTCTGCCATGATCAGAATCAAGCCGTTGGGATCACTTTCCTGAATCATGCTAATGATCTTTTTTAAACGCTCATTACTCAACCGCAAATTCTCTTTGTACAATTCGAACTCTTTCTGAGCCCCCAGTGTTTTAGTTTCTGAACTGCTTACATGGCCAGGTTTGAAAATTTCAATAAAAAAGAATTTCGACCTATCGGGGTCCTCTTGTAAGAATTTCTGTAACGGAACGGTAATGTCTTCTTCTTTGCTGAAACCGTCGGTGATCATATCTATATCGTTATAATCGAAGTTACAGGCATCATAGCCCATCTTAGGGAAATTTGTGAGCAAATACGACGCTTCTGCTATAAAATGGGTTTTGTACCCATTCTTTTTGAAACTATTGAGTACTGCGTTATCTGAAATGATCACCTTTCTAGCATTGGCAATTTCGCTAAAATTAAAACCATTATTATAATAATGGTGCTTCATGGTGAAAGTAGCCGAATTTGAAACGAGTGTAGAGCTATAATTACTGCGTACGTCAGAATAGATTGTAAAGCCGTTTTCGCTAAGGAAATCCCAATAGGCGGAATTATCTATTTGGTATGCTCCTTTGCCCATTTGGTCAATATTTACATATCCATCGGGCTGGATGTAGTACACATTAGGGCGTTTTTTAAAAACTACTTCTTCAATATCGTCTGGTTGCAACATCCATTCGTTAGAATAGGTCCACTGATTTTTAATCGTAGGGAACAGCCAAAACAACCCTACCAGTGCTAACAAAAGTTCTATAGCGATTATTTTTCTAAAATACTTCCGAAGAAAAAAAGCAATCAACCCAGCAACTAAAACAGCTCCCACAGTGAGCCATAGCTGTAATTTTGCATACAGGCAGATTTGAATAAAGCACAAAAAAGCAACACTATTTAAAAAAGGAAAAAGCTTCGGTTTTAGTTGTTCTACCCAAGCTATACGCGACAGGTATTGAATGGTTATAAACCCAAACGTAGGAACTACTAAAAACAATCCTAAAAAAAAGGTGAAGTGTTTCCACGAATTGATGAGGGAAAAGTTATTGGTGTAGAAAAATATCATGGGATACAAGCCCGCAGCCAATCCTGCGACGCCAGCAAAAATGTAATTCTTTTTCTTTCTGTTCGTGCTTGTTGCCATTCCGTTAAAATGTCATGATTTCAGGCTCAAAACTCCCCTACTATCTTAGCAAAAGTTATGAATTTTTTGGGCTCATAAGGTACAGTACGCGCTTTGTGCCAGGTACCGTTTCTTTCTTTTCGATGGTAAAAAATTGTTCATAACCCTTTTCGAAATCGGCTTCGTTGTAGAAATCGAAATGGTTAATGAACTCACGCTTTCGTACCAACAAACTTTCTACCCAAGAATCTTCGCGTTTAGGAAACTCGATGATTAATTTCTTAGAAAACTTGGCGAAAAATTCAGCAGATTTTTCAAAAGGAACATTCCCCGAAAGCGTAATATGATGAATAAGCGCCAAGGCCATTGTAATATCTGGAGCATAATCTGCAAGGCGGTCGATGAGTGAATTTCGCTCTGTATTGTTAAACCCAATGCCCGGTGCTGGTTGTAAAACGTCGCACACAAAAGGAAGCATATTGGTTTCTTTATTTTCTTGTAGCTGTTGGTAGTTGTAATCTACTGCATTACTGTCAATATCTGTCACGATTACATGGGGCACCTTGTCTAATACGGTACGAGCAAACGTTCCGTCATTTCCACCCACGTCAATTAGTTTTTGTGGGGCCATGGGGGTTACCCACTCTCGAATCAATTTTTTCTTACCTTCAAAAGCCGCCGTTTCGTAGTTGGTTTTGTCGTAATAATCTCCCCATTCGGTACGCTCGCTCAGCTCTAGTTTTTTGATATAGTCGAAAAGGTTTTCTAGAATATTGCTCTGAGCCTTTTTTGAAAGTTTGGCCACCTTGGTTTCGGCCTTGTAATCTTCGCTATGCTTGCTTTCCATTTTGGCCAACAAATGAATGTTGGTATGCAGGGTAGCACTCAACTTTGTCTTACCAGGAAGCATCGATGCAATTAACTTTACGGGAAGTCCATCAATATGGGTTTGCATCATTTTAAACACCTCAGTTCCGTGGTATTTTGCCAACACCAACGGACCGAAAAAATGGGTAATGAATTGTTTGTAGGCCCTCCACGGAGTTCCCTCTTCATAAAAATCGAATGATAAGGTGTCGATAAACACCGGTTTTCCTTGGTGAAACGTTATGTTATACGCCGAGGCATCTTTTAAGATAAAACCTTTGGAAAGCGCATATTTCTGAAGTCGAAGGGTGTGTAATGCGGCATGCTTGTATTGCTGAAAGCTCCACTCATACGGGTTTGTGATAAATGGAATTGGCTCTGGGGTAATCACGATTTTATCATCGGTTACCGAAGTTTCGGTATGTGGGATTAACAGTCCCTGCTTCATGAGCGTATTGAAAAAACCGCTCTCTTTTAGTTTGTTGTATTGTGGAAAATAGATGGGGTTTATGGCACGGCGCAACGTATCACCATCATGGAACATATATCCCGAAGGATCGCGGAAGGATGCTTCGTGCTTGCCTGCTGAACTGGTAGGTGTACTATTTTTTGGTTTCATCGGCATCGGTCTCTGTGTCATTATCATCAATGTCTATGGAATCATACGTATCGTCGTCGTCCTTAAGCAAACCGAAAAACGCCTTCACCTTATACCATGCATTTTTTGAAAATAACAGAACACCTGCTGCTGCGGCAACTACCGCCTGAACAATCATTGCTCCTAAACCCGGATCGAAATACAAAAAATTCATACGCTCTATTGTTAAAGGCCCAAACTCGCCCTTTCTATTATAATTTGACAACAAATAAAGTAAAAAACAGGCAATTTTGCCTGTTTTCTACTCTTAAAGTTTTATTGCTTGTTTCGCTTTCTGTCTACTTCCTTGAGGTGTACTTTTCGTAATCTGAGATGGTTTGGAGTTACCTCAACATACTCATCTTTTTGAATATACTCCAAGGCTTCTTCTAACGAAAATTTAATGGCTGGAACAATCTTCGCTTTATCATCTGCCCCTGAAGACCGTACGTTACTCAATTTTTTTGTCTTGGTAATGTTCACCACCATATCATCTTGACGGGTGTTTTCACCAATCACCTGACCTTCGTAAATATCTTCACCCGGATCTACAAAAAAGCGACCTCGGTCTTGTAATTTATCGATCGAGTATGGAATGGCCGAACCATTTTCCATAGACACCAAACTTCCGTTCTGACGTTCAGGGATACCTCCTTTTAAAGGTTGGTATTCTAGAAAACGGTGTGTCATAATTGCCTCACCTGCTGTAGCCGTTAACAACTGATTTCTTAAACCAATAATTCCACGAGAAGGAACGATAAATTTACAAACCATACGTTCTCCTTTGGCTTCCATACTGGTCATTTCACCTTTTCTGATGGTTACCATATCGATGGCACGCCCGCTAACATGTTCTGGCAAGTCGATAGTAAGTTCTTCAACAGGCTCACATTTTACACCGTCAATTTCCTTAATAATTACTTGGGGTTGCCCAATTTGTAATTCATATCCTTCGCGTCGCATCGTTTCTATGAGTACAGAAAGGTGCAAGACTCCGCGGCCAAAAACCATGAATTTATCAGCACTTCCGGTATCTTCAACACGTAATGCCAAGTTTTTTTCTAATTCTTTTGCCAAGCGGTCTTTAATATGGCGAGAGGTAACAAATTTACCATCCTTTCCGAAGAAAGGTGAGTCGTTAATTGTAAATAACATACTCATGGTAGGCTCGTCTATGGCGATTGTTTTAAGTGCTTCAGGATTTTCAAAATCTGCAACAGTATCTCCAATTTCAAAACCTTCAATCCCCACAAGGGCACAAATATCACCCGCTTTTACTTCTTCCACTTTCAATCTGCCCAGTCCTTCAAACGTATGCACTTCTTTGATACGTGACTTTTTAATAGTTCCGTCTCTTTTTACCAACGAAATAGGCATGTTTTCTTTAATTGTTCCGCGCAACAAACGCCCAATGGCGATTCGTCCCGTAAAACTTGAATAATCTAAAGAAGTGATAAGCATTTGTGTGCTTCCTTCCTTAATTTCGGGTGCTGGAATGTGTTCTAACACCATATCGAGCAACGGTTCTATATTGGTCGTTTCATCTTTCCAGTCGTCACTCATCCAATTGTTCTTAGCAGAACCATAAACCGTTGGGAAATCGAGTTGCCACTCTTCTGCGCCCAATTCAAACATTAGGTCGAAAACCGCTTCGTGTACCTCATCTGGAGTACAATTTTCTTTATCAACCTTATTGATTACCACACAAGGTTTTAAGCCAAGGTCTATTGCTTTTTGCAATACGAAACGAGTTTGCGGCATCGGTCCTTCAAAAGCATCTACCAACAACAATACACCATCTGCCATGTTCAGTACACGCTCTACCTCACCACCAAAATCGGCGTGACCAGGCGTATCGATGATATTAATTTTTGTATCCTTATACGTAACCGAGACGTTTTTAGAGGTAATGGTAATACCCCGTTCGCGTTCCAAGTCGTTATTATCTAAAATGAGTTCTCCTGTTTTTTCGTTTTCACGAAAGAGACTACAGTGGTGCATGATCTTGTCTACCAAGGTAGTTTTACCGTGGTCTACGTGTGCAATAATGGCGATATTTTTAATTTCCATAATTAGGGCCGATTTTAGGCGGTGCAAAAGTAGTGCATATAATTTGATTTTAGGTGAATTACAGCATTTGTTTTACCTCCAGCATATATTGTTTAATTAATTCTCTATCTTTAGTATAAATTGACTCCCCGTATTAAAAAACTGTTTTATGAGACTAACATTATTTTTTAGTGTAGCATTATGCAGCTTGATCTCTGTAAATGCGCAGTTCGGGGCACCACAGATAATTTCTTCGGAAACAGATAAAGCCTATATGTCCATTCCTGTAGACATTGACAATGACGGTTTTATTGATGTACTTTCTGCACAAGCTGAAAACCACACAATGGTATGGTTTCGAAACCTAGACGGTGAAGGAAACTTTAGTTCAAAAAACATCATAACCAGCGATCCAGCACTCTACTTGAGTATCGATTTTGCAGACGTAGATAGTGATGGTGACGATGATATTGTATTCTTAGTGAACAACCCAAGAGAAATTCGGTGGATTGAAAATCTTGATGGACAAGGAAACTACGGAAATGAACATTTAATTGTTAGTATAGACTATATCCAAAGTTTCAGTATGATAGATTTTGATAATGACAGTGATTTAGATGTTATCGCTACGCTTACCAACACATTTACAGGGCGTCTTTCATGGTTTGAAAATACTGATGGCTTAGGCACGTTTTCTTCAGAGCAAGTTCTTCTTACCGATGATGCCGAATATTTAAATCCAATTTTAGAAGATTTAGATAACGATGGTGATATTGACATTTTAACTTCTCTTGAGAGCCACGCACCATCAAAAATTGTTTGGTATGAAAATTCTGGGAATCTATCTTTTAATATTGAACACGAAATACTTACGTTTCAGTTTCTAGTTTCAGATTTTACCAGTGTAGTCGATTTGCAATTTGTAGATATTGATAATGATGGTATGAAAGACGTATTTTTTGAAACCTATCACGACGATGCTGGATCTACCACAGGCTGGTTAAAAAACATGGGAGGCACAGGTGAATTTGCCGAGGCACAAAACATTACATTTTACAATGGGCAACGCAGATTTTATGATCTAGACAATGATGGAGATAATGATATGTTAGGGATTTATAGACAAACAGATTTGCTTTTCTGGGTAGAAAACACAAATGCCTCGGGGTCATTTGATATTATTCGTACCATTTCAGACGAAGTCGATTTCCCTAGAGACACCCAAGCCGCAGACTTTGATGGTGACGGACTCCTAGATGTAGTTGTTGCTTCTTTAGGAGATAATACAGTTGTATGGTTTAAAAACACAGGTATATTGGATGTGGTTGAGAACGTCGCTTTTAGTATAAACATGTATCCCAACCCTACATCTTCAATTGTTTACTTAAATACCAATGAGCCTTTAGCCAGTATCGTAATGCACAATGTGCTGGGGACCAAAATAAAATCGTTTCCCGCAACTTCACAATTCGATATTTCCGAAGTGCCTAGCGGGCTCTATTTTTTCAAAATAAAAACTGTTTCTGGAATGGTCAGCACCCAAAAAATCATAAAGAGATAATGCGACTTTTTTAAGCGAATGTCGCTACGCCTATTATTCATCGTCTTACCCATCAATTAATACTAATGGCACCTCGATTGATTTCGCTTAGTTGGTCAGCTGCATTGCGATAATGAGCTATATAGTCTACTAAAAATACCGTAGCTATCAAGTAAGAGGATCTTTCAGCATAAAAAGCGGGCGTGTACTCAAAAAAGTAGGCGGCCAACCCCCCTAAGTCAGAAAAGATAAAGGCAATAACACATAGCAGCATGTGTAACGATTGATTTCCCTCAAAAGATTCGTTGTATAAAAAAGCGAACAGTGCCATAAAAAGCATCACTGCACTCTGGGTAAAAAACAACATAAGCTGAAACTCATTGTCTAAGGAAGAAATAATGATATCTGAAAGATAATATACATTAAAAATATTGAGGATTACAATACCCAAGCCTACCAAAACTATCGTCTTGCTAAACCGAATCGTTGGCAGTTTCTTAAAAATTACAAGACAAAGTAGGGTATACACCAAAATGGTACAGAATAGCGATATCGTTTTAAACAAGGTCTCTTCATAAAAAAGAATGGCAACATCGCGCACCACTAAAATGATAAGTGCGATGGACAAAAAGCTTTTCCCAAAGCGTTTCTTTGCGAATACAAAAGACAACAGTGCTAGGCAAGAACCCAATCTAACGATACGTGACACCTCAATCTCGAAATAATAAATTACGAGCAGGTTCACTGCAATTAATAAAAGTGCAAGTTGTGGAAGCCCCAATTTCTTCCCAAAAGTAAAATTCCCCATTTCAGTAAGTTAAGCGATTCAATTATAGGAATTTTCCTTCAAAAACCCCTAACATTTGATATTTACGAAACTTCTCACTTTTCGGTTTTAATATTATGTATCTTTGCTTTTTCTACGCATCATATTATGGATTTACAGCGCATTCCGCAGATTAGTCACACCCAATCAAACAACTTTTTTCTTTTAGCAGGCCCTTGTGCCATAGAAGGCGAATATATGGCGTTGCGTATTGCTGAAAAGGTACTTACTATTACTGATACGCTTAAAATTCCGTATATATTCAAAGGAAGTTTCAAAAAAGCAAATCGTTCCCGTATCGATAGTTTTACAGGAATTGGAGATGAAAAGGCGTTAAAAATTCTTCGGAAAGTTTCTGAAACTTTTAAAGTGCCCACAGTAACCGACATCCACGAAGTAAGCGATGCTGAAATGGCAGCAGCCTACGTTGATGTGTTACAAATTCCGGCATTTTTAGTACGCCAAACCGATTTGGTAGTAGCGGCAGCAGCCACAGGGAAAGTTGTCAATTTAAAAAAAGGACAGTTTATGAGTCCTGAAAGTATGAAACACGCCGTAACCAAGGTTACCGATAGTGGAAATGCACAAGTGATGGTTACCGACAGAGGCACCATGTTTGGCTATCAAGATATGGTAGTAGATTTTAGGGGCATTCCTACCATGAAACAATTTGCGCCCGTGGTGTTAGACGTTACCCACAGTCTGCAGCAACCCAACCAAAGTGTTGGGGTTACCGGCGGAAGGCCAGATATGATAGGTACTATTGCCCGAGCTGGCATTGCCTCAGGAGTAGATGGCTTGTTTATCGAAACACATTTCGATCCTGCAAACGCAAAAAGTGATGGTGCGAATATGCTAGATCTTGCAAATTTGGAAAAGTTACTTACCGACTTAACGGCGATAAGAAAAACCATCAACCAGCTGTAAACCCTTTGGTTTTGGTTCGATACGCTTCCTCAAGGCATTCAACTAAAATTTCTGCATTAATAATGTCGTTCGGATAATAACGCAACGACTTTACAAATTTTCGCTTTTCAGAAACCAATTTGTCCAAATGTACATTGAACTTGGTTCGTGCCCAAAAACAAACATCTACGTAACCCTTAGTGACATTCAGATAACAAATAGGACAGTCTTCGCTGTAATAAATGGGCAACTTCCATTTGTACATAAGGTGATAATCGGGCAGTGTTTGCTCAATATGTACTTGAATTTCCAACAACATAGAACGGAACGGTTCGGGTTTGTCGAGAATGTATTGTTCAGCTGGATTCATACGCCTAAATTACATTATTTATAAAAAAGCCATAAAAAAAAGGTCGCCATAAAGGCGACCTTTGTGAAGTTCCCTCTGTGAGTCGACTCCCCAATCGACTCCCATAAGGATTTAAAATATGGCTAAAAACTATCAGCTTATTTGATATCAAAGCTGCATAATTTTACTGCCATCTGCAACAGGATTTTTCCTGTTTTTATACAGGGTTTTTCCTGTATCATGTTAAAATTTTAAAAAATCGAAGCGAAATATTCATTTAAATACACTTACTTTGTATTTCAAAGTACTTTACAATGAGTGAAAAAGATTATTTAAATGACATCAGTGAAATCAAGAATTTGATGAACCGATCGTCACGGTTTATCTCCCTTAGCGGACTTTCAGGAATTATGGCAGGAATATACGCACTCATCGGTGCTGCGATTGCCTATTTTTATTTAGTGCCTGAAGGCGAATATGTGGTACTGCACAGTTGGAATTTTAAAATGCTGGTGGTATTGCTTATAACGATTGCAGTACTGAGTGTAGCCACTGCCTTTCTCTTAACTACCAGAAAAGCAAAACAACTGAACGAAAAAATTTGGGACAGCACCACGAAACGTCTCTTACTCAATTTTCTAATTCCCTTAGTTACTGGAGGCATCTATATATTGGTAAAATTGAACAGCCAACATTATGGACTTACCGCTTCGCTCATGCTAATATTTTACGGACTTGCCCTAGTAAATGCTTCAAAATACACGATTGGAACTGTAAAATATCTCGGCTATATTGAAATCGTAGCGGGCCTTTTATGCGCAGCGTTTCCAGGATACGGGTTTTGGTTCTGGATCTTTGGTTTTGGCCTGATGCACATTGGCTACGGAAGCTTGATGCTCATTCAAGAAAAAAAGCACTAGTGGGAATTATAGACAACATAAATAAATTATTTGACCACCGCATCCGGTTAGGCATCATGTCTATTCTAGTAGTAAACCAAGACGCCGATTTCAATAGGTTGAAGGAGTTGTTAGACGTAACCGATGGCAACCTTGCTAGTCACCTTAAATCGTTAGAAAAAGAAAACTACATCTTAGTTGAAAAACAATTCATTGGCAGGAAACCAAATACCAGATATAGTGCAACCAAGGAAGGCCGGAAGGCATTTACAAGGCACATCGAAGCGCTAGAAAATTTGATTCAACTAAAAAAGAAATCGTGATGGCATTATCCCTTTCTATATCAAAATTGCATCGGCAAGCGAGAGAAAATGTCTGGTTCCATTATTTTGCCATTTTTAACCGAGTGGCGTTGGCCGCTGGCTTTATACCATCTGGTATGATGAAAATTCTGGGCGAACGGTTTACTGCGCTGTCTAGCGAACATCCCTTGGGATTTTATTTTGACGGACTCTACCATACGGGCTACTACTACACCTTCATTGGCGTCATGCAAGTGCTTGCAGCTCTTCTATTACTTATACCCAGAACTGCTTTGCTTGGGGCTTTGATTTATTTTCCCATCATCTTGAACATCGTTGTGCTTACATTTTCGGTTCGCTTTGACGGTTCGTTATTTACGTCGCCACTAATGCTCATGGCCAATACCTACCTCCTATTCTGGAACTATGACAAATTAAAATACATACTGTCTACCAAAAAATTAGATGTACGGTTTTCTTCTATTTTTCCGAAGGCACCAAAGAAAAAATTTCCAACGCTGGTAGTTGTTGCTGTTGCTGGTGTAACCTTAGGCACTGTTTTTTTTACCACAAACATGTACGATATCATGCCCAAAAATACCATGGCAGCATGTAAAAAACAGTTTAAGCAAGATGCCAACACCCCTGCCGCCATTGCATTTTGTGAATGTATACATACCAACGGGAATCCTTTAAATGACTGTATGGCAGAATACTGGAAAAACACAGACGAACAATAAAAAAATTTACCCAATCACTTTGAAATACAAAGTACTTTATGAAAAAAATCAGGAAACAAATCATTCATTGGCTATTCGACCAGACCATGGTGCTCTATTGCCGGTTTAAGAAAAAGGAACCATGGAACGTTACTACACAAGACCTTCTTAGTATGCCTTCAAACACATTCGGTTACCGGTTGGGACAGTTATTACAACAAAACGGGTTTGATCTGATTCCAAAAGTAGAGCGCCACGATGCCTATCATTTGGTAACGGGCTTTGGTACCAGTGTAGAAGAAGAAATAGCTTTGCAGTACACCTGTTATGGCAACGGCAAGCAAACCCCCTACCTCTACGGGGTTTTAGCATTGGGGACGCTCATCCTGCCAGATTATTTACCATTTTACTTGCGTGCGTATCGATATGGGAAACTTGCAAAATCTTTTCATCACTACGATTACAAAAAAATTCTTCCATTAGATTTTAAAACTTTTCAATCATCCATTTTTAATAACCCTTTAACTGAAAGACCCTATGTTTAAATCAATTCTGAAAATTACAAAAATGGTCATTGTTTTCTCACTTCTTTCCTGTGTTGTACTTCTATCCATCAACGCAACCATTTCGAATATATCGGAACATAAAACCTTCGATTTGGTCGAAGACATTCCTGAAAACCGTGTGGGCCTTTTATTGGGCACAGGCAAGTATACTAGCAGTGGGAACATAAACCAATATTATACGGCACGTCTCCAAGCTGCCGTCACGCTACATACAGAAGGAAAAATCGAATATATTTTGGTAAGCGGGGACAACAGTCGAATTGACTATGACGAACCTTCTATGTTTAAAGAAGACCTCATCTTGGCAGGCGTTCCAGAAAATTGTATCGTGTTAGACTATGCAGGTTTTAGAACATTAGATTCTGTGTTGCGTGCACATGATGTATTTGGTCTGACAGAGTTTACCGTGATTTCACAAAAATTCCATAATGAACGTGCTATTTATTTAGCTGAAAAGCACAACCTAAAAGTTGTTGGCTTTAACGCAACTGCCATTGAAGGTACTTATGCTGTAAAAACCAATGTTCGAGAATATGCCGCAAGAGCAAAAGCATTTATAGATATCGGCCTTGATGTTCAACCCAAGTTCTTAGGACCCAACATAGAAATCGATTGATATGAAACGAAATATCCTGATATTCATCTTGCTCCTAGTTACTGAAATCGCCATTGCCGTATTTCATTTCCACAAATTCGTTCGTGGATTTATAGGTGATGTCCTTGTGATTCCGTTGCTCTTCTATTTTTTGAGGTGCTTCACCCGGCTGCGCACCCTCTATTTGGCCGGCCTTGTATTTCTGCTGGGAGTGTTAGTAGAATTGGTTCAGTTTTCTGGTATGTTGAATCCGTTACTAAAAAACACCGCTGCACTACGTATTGTGGTTGGCACCACTTTCGACTGGAAAGATATTCTCGCCTATGGCATAGGCACCCTATTGATTTTATTTTTTGAAAAAAATTACACTTATGAAAACAATTAAGCATTTCCTATTTACAAACTTCGAAACACTTTTCCCTCTCATCCTTTTAAGTACGCTGAGTCTTTTTATACTAATGGTTCGATTAAAAATTACGCACTCGTTCTTTTTCTTATTTCTAGTTTGGAACTTATTTTTGGCATTTATTCCGCTTGTCATCTCGTTCCTACTGAAACAGCAAACCAAAGGTTCAAAATCCGGGCTTTTTTTAGGTTTCTGTACGTGGCTCCTTTTTCTGCCAAATGCGCCGTATATCGTTACAGATTTGATTCACTTGCGTCATAGCGGACCGACCCAAATTTGGTTGGATGCGCTCATGATTACGCTATTCGCCCTTAGCGGATTGCTCTGTTATTTTCTATCGATGCGTCACATGGAGATTGTGCTAGCAAAACATTTCAGTAAAAAGCCAATCCACTTTTTACTCATCGCAATACATTTTTTAACAGGCTTTGGAATTTATTTAGGAAGGTTTCTTCGTTTCAATTCATGGGACATCTTACAGGAGCCTTCGGGTATTTTCAGCAAGATATTTCAAATTATTTGCTTTCCATATCTTCACAAAGGTGCTTGGTTGGTAACTACCATATTTGGTATGTCACTATCGATTTTATATAGGCTATCTAAAAAACAAGCATGGCTATTTCCTGAGAAAATCAAAATTTTATAAAAACCTTTTTCTTGTGCTTTTCAATTCAAGTATATTTCCAAAAAAATAGAAAGCATGCTTCAAAGACCTACACGTATCATTTTTATTCTCTTATTAATTGCAGTGGAAAGTATTGCCCAAGATCGCCAACAAGCTGTTTTCGGTGAACCTACCCACACTGAACTGGAAATGACTTCCTATGCGCAAGATCCCGATGCTGCAGCAGTTGTTCTATTTGAAAAAGGAAAAACCTACGTAAAACTCATCAATAGTAAAATTAGGTTGATGAAAGAAGTACACAGAAAGGTAAAGGTGCTAGACGCAAGTAAATATACTAAAGCGGCTGTTGGAGTGCCGTATTATGTTGGAAATACCAGCAAAGAAAAAATTACCAACATAAAAGCTATCACCCACAACAAGGGCGTGAAAAAGTTTGTAGCCAAAGACGCCTTTTTCACAACTAATGAGGTGAACCAATGGAATTTGACGCGCTTTACATTTCCCGATGTACAAGATGGCAGCGTTTTAGAATACACGTACACCGTAGAATCTCCCTATTTCGGTTATTTAGACGGATGGCAATTTCAGGGTTCGTACCCTAAGCTGTATACCGAATTTGTTTCGGAAATACCCGGCAACTATAATTACCGCCGTTCGTTGGTCGGCACACTCCCGCTTCAAGTAAACGAAGTATCACTAAAAGAAGACTGTTTTTTCTTACCGGGATACGAAGTGAACGCAGATTGCGAAGTGGCCGTGTATGCTATGGAAAATGTACCTGCATTTAAAAAGGAAGATTATATGCTTTCTGAAAAAAATTATATGTCGCGGGTAGATTATGAACTTAAAGAATATTACGACTTTAAGGGCAACAAAACAGAAGTAAGTAAAGAGTGGAAAGATGTAGATAAAGAATTTAGAACCGATAAAGATTTAGGAAGACAACTGGGGTACAAAAATTTCTTTGAAAACAACCTCCCACCAGCAGTATTCTCTGAGGCAGACCCCTTAAAAAAGGCGCAAGAAATTTTCTATTTTATTCAGAAACATTTCAACTACAACGGCAAGCAGCGTATTCTATCTGATATTAGGGTAAAAGAAGCTTTTGACGAGAAAGTTGGGAACAGCAGTGAAATTAACTTGTCATTGGTAAACTCACTAGAAGCGGCTGGCTTAGACGCCAAAGTAGCCTTAATTTCTACAAGAGATCAGGCATTGCCCACCAAATTATATCCGGTACTTACAGACTTTAACTATGCCATCGTCTACCTGAAAATTGGAGCGGATGAATATTTATTAGATGCGACCAACAAATATGTTCCATTCGGGTTTCTTCCGTATCAGGCCTTGAACCACCAAGCACGGGTGTTAGACATGAAAGATGGAAGTTTTTGGATAGATGTGGTTCCAGAGAAGAAAAACGTTGAATATATCAACGCACAATTGCAACTAAATGAAGACCAAACCATTTCTGGAAAAGTGGTAGAAACCTATGTTGGCTACCCTGCTGCTTTAGCGCGAATTTCGCTTGCCGAAGATGGTACAGACACCTATAGAAAGAATAAGCAGAAGCGTATTGAAGATGCCGCTATTACTAATTTTTCTATTGAAAATGCAACTGACATTTCTGAAAATTTAAAACAAACCTACAACGTATCGATCACACCAGATGCGGCAGGTGGTAAATGGTATGTTGCTCCGTTTTTCTTGGCTAATTTTTACAATGAAAATCCGTTCAAACTAACCGAACGAAACTACCCAGTCGATTTCGGGTATCCACGTTCACAGACCTTTTTAATGAGCATCGACTTAAACGGAATGTTCAAAGTGGCTGAAACACCACAAAACACCATCGTAAAGTTGCCTGATGGAGCCGGAGAATCAAGCGTGGTGTATGGTACAGCTGGCGGAAAGCTAACGGTACGTTTCAGTTTAAAATTGAACCAGCATTATTTTACCCCAGAAAAGTACAAGAGTTTACAAGACTTTTTCAACACAGTGGTGACCATGCTGAATAAGGAAGTATTGGTATTGGAGAAGGTTTAATCCTTGCCTTCTACGTAATCTTCTAAATATTTAAACCGCTCTGTCAACTTCCCATCAGCAGTTGTCATCTTGGCGCGCTTTAAAACACCGCGTTCATCGCCATTGAAAAATGCAGGGATTACATTCTCTAAAAACATCTCACCAAAGCCTTCGCTGGCATCCTTGGGAAGTTCGCAAGGCAGGTTATCTACTGCCATTACGGTAATCGCGCCTGGGGTATCCATAGCAACTTCTTGTTCGGTATGCGGCTCATACCCATAAAATGGGTCTGCAATGGTACTCGGGCGGATGGTACTGGCTACCGGTCCGTCAATATCACACGAAATATCGGCTATCAGATTAATACGGAAATCGTCACGCTTCGCGTCATCGCGAGTAAACAAATAGGGCGCTCCTTCTCCATAGAAGTGCCCGGCGATAAAATAATCGGTTTGGGCGGCGTAGGGCATAAAATTACTTTCGTAGCCCGATGGGTCTTTATAAAACGCATACTTATCTCCTACTTTACCATCTTTCCGTTTGGCGTACTCCATGACATCGGCCATACAATACACAGGTTCTGAAAACGATGCAGTGAGATATAGGGCATCACTTACTTCTTTGATTTTTAGATAATCTAAAATTTCTTTTGCTCCTTTAGCCACTTTACCCGTTCCGGTTAATAGTATTTTGATAGGCGGAATGGTAATTTTATCGAGTTCAGCTTTTACCGCATCTAGATCTGCCAAGGCTTCTACCTTCGGAAGGTTGAACAACCCATCGCGAATACCCATTGCTCTAAAGCCGTTATAGGCTCCAACGAGTCCAGCATACCGTCCAAATCCGATGAGGCGGGCGCCATTTTGTTTTACGATGGTTTCATGGTCGTACATCTCTATATTTTTTTCGAGCATGGCCACTAAGAGTTTACGGTTATAGGGTTGTTTTTTAATGGTGTGGCTGAAATAGAAATACTTTTTATTTGGGATTAGTGCCTCGATGGGTACTTCTTTTACGCCAAGCATCACATCTGCTTCGGAAACATCTGTTTTCACTTCAAATCCGGCATCTCGATACGCCTGGTCGGGAAAAATTCGTACTTCGCTAGCTTCTACGATAAATCGGGCTTCTGGAAACTGTTTGGCGGCTTCTTTGAGCTTTTGGGGTGAAAAAACGACACGACGATCTGGCGGATTCTTACGTTCTTTAATGATAGCGAAGGTTATGGGCATTTGGTACGAATTTTGAAACGTTAAAGTGGAATGCGAAGATACTATTATTCTTGTATCTTTGCCACCTGTCTGCCGAACATGGCAGGCCCGCGTGAGGGATAGTAGCGGCATCCCCCGATCCCCGATAGTTATCGGGGCGGGGATACAGCGAATAGCCCGACCTCGCCTTGGGCGGGGGCACGCCCACTTCTCGATACATCCCGAAGGCTTTCGGGACACTCGAAGTGACATAGATCTTTGAAAATTACTGAGTACGATTTCTATTTATAAAAGAAGTTGTCTCATTACGGGGCCGACTGGTTTTGACAGCGGGTCTTGTGGTATAGTAAGCATGTAGAGCGTTGGATGATGGCTCTTAAATCTCATTGTTCAGACTTTTTAAACGGCGAGAATAACTACGCCCTAGCAGCATAATCTGAATTATAGTAGGATATGCCTCGGCCCGTAAGACGGGCATGCAGGAAGTCACTCGAAGGCCTTGGTTTACGGCGTTCGATATAGTGGCTTCGTAAAAGTAAACCTATCGGGAATAGGGCCTTGATATTCCTGAGACACTCAAGTGAGGATACGGAGTGCGTTGGTAGTTTTTGACCGGCAATCTCCCGACAATCTAAACAGAAACTAAACATGTAGAAAGCTGTAACGCAACGCGTTTGGACGAGGGTTCGAATCCCTCCGGCTCCACAATTAAGCGCAAACCCTGCAACGAAAGTTGTGGGTTTTATGCTTTATAAAATTAAGAAAACTTGTTTTTGAAAATGAATCAAAGTATAAAACAGCATTGCTAAAACAATGCTGGGTTTGCATTTACCGTATGGGAGCTACAGGGAACTATAATCCCTCCGGCTCCACGATCAAGCAGAAATCTCTGCAACGGTTTTAATTAAAAATGCCTGAAAGCTTGCTTTTGAGGCATTTTTTAATTGAGAACGTTTTGCTTGCAACGCAAGCAGGAGATTTCTATTTGCAGTACTGGAACCATTAGGGAACACCGAGCAACGTGAGGTACTCCCGAGGTTTTAACTCCGGCTTTCTCACACAAGCGCGGCAAGCTGGCACTTTATCATAAATAGCCTCAGGATGTTTTCTATTTGCAGTACTGGAACCATTAGGGAACACCGAAGGTAACCCCTTTCTAGCTTTTTCTTATTCTATGCTTACTATGTTCATTTTTTTCATTGATAAAAAAACGAACCAAAAA
>TARA_R100000306_G_scaffold62129_2_pt1 | contig 65503 bp, 69 predicted proteins | sample TARA_R100000306 | Tara Oceans TARA_R100000306 (sample SAMEA2620824) | marine metagenome | biome: marine biome (ENVO:00000447); feature: mesopelagic zone (ENVO:00000213); material: "saline water (ENVO:00002010), including plankton (ENVO:xxxxxxxx)" | depth 1000 m | reverse complement strand
CACACAAACTGTGAATAACCCACTGGAAAACCCTATGACAACCGATAAACATCGTGATTCGACGCCGGGTTACGGGCAGCCGGTCAATAACTGCCCGAAGCGTTACGAACTTGGCAGCCGCCGCTACAACAATGAAGTCGTGCCCTGCATGATCGAGCACCCGGAAGGCAAGTACGTGCTGTTCGATGAGTACGAAGCTATGCTGAAAATCAATCATCTTCAAGACTTGCTGATGAGGAAGCTTCGCGATGAGAAGCAGAGCCCGCAGGGGCCGAGTAGTCGTTTGTTTGGGGGTCGGTCATGAGCGCACCGATCATAGAGGCTGAGTTTTCCCTTGGTGTAAAGGTTGTAGATATTGGCGACTTAAGGGTCGCTAGGGGATTGACGCGCCGGGAACACTCAGCGTGCAAGCATATCCAGCTGGTGTACGACTCAAAAGAGCGGCGCGTGTGGTGCAAAGACTGTGAAACCGATGTTGAAGCGTTCGATGCCTTTACTTCCCTTGTCGAGCGTTTTTATGCCTTCGAGAACCGAATTTCGAGGCTTCGTGAAATCGAGGCCGAGACATTGCACAGCAGAGCGGCAAAAGCGCTGGATAAGGTTTTTAGAAGTAGGACCATGACGCCACGCTGCCCCCACTGCAACCGGGGGATATTGGCCGAGGACGTTGTAAACGGCGTCAGCTCAATGAGCCGTGATTTGGAGCTACGCAGGAGGTCGAAAACATGAAACTCTGCCCATTTTGCAAAGGTGGCCCAAGCGCCCGGATCGAAAAAGGCCTTTGGTTTATCCAATGCCGATTCTGCGAGACGCGAACCAAGCTATTCGCAACCCGCGACGAAGCCGAAGCGTTCTGGGATGCCAGAAACCGCAGGGGCATTCCGCGCTCAGAAATCCCACCCAGAAAGCGCAAGCCAATCCGCCCTGTATGTAAATCTGGGTCAATCGAAATGGTAGGCGTCAGCGACACGAAAGAAATTGCCCAGGCCGCGCTGAGCATGCTTGGCAACTATCAGGCCTTTGGCGTATTCGGAACCGTTGCTTGTCAATTGGAGGCCGAATGATTAAAGCAACCCAAATCCACATTCACCGCGCCGAAAGCAGGCACACCGAATACGACGAAATGACTGTCGTTATTGCCGATCTGCATTTATACGCAACGATCAGCGACGACCGGCAAATAAGGCTTGCAAAACGTCTTGCAGATGAACACGGCGCTGCTTTTGTGGTGTCGGAGCCGCTAAAGGCGCGGGTTAAGCAAGCATTAGGAGAGTGATATGTCAGAACAGATAAAGAAAGGCGACTTGGTGATGGTCGTTAAGCCGACGCCTTGTTGTGGGAGCCGCGTAGCAGTAGGCAGATTGTTCCCAGTTGAAATTATAGGTTCCGGCAATGGGCGATGCATTCTTTGCGGTGCAGTGTTTCCAGACACTTACTTCGCTGCGGGCCAAGATCGAATGGGATACCACTTAAACCGCCTCAAAAAACTCAACCCTCCCGCAGAAGAAGAAAGCCGGGAGACAACGAAAGAATTGGAGGTTGCATGAAACCATTTGATTTAGAAGCCGCCAAGCGCGGGGAGCCGATTATTACTAAACAGGGCGGTACACGTAAATTTCATTGCTGTATTCCCGAGGCCCGGCCACTTGAACGAATTGTGTGTACTGATATTGGGGGAAAGGTTTGGTTATATGCCGTTGACGGAAGGTGGTCGGACCGCATATCAAGTGACCACGACTTGATCATGGTCCCGCCGCCGATGCGCTCAATTAATGGGCATAAGTACCCTGAGCCTGAACGAGTAGTGCCCAAACCGGGTACACAATATCATATTGCCTGCGCAACATCGATCAACCTAGGGGTAGACGGTACATGGCAAGGAACCAATATCGAGTACCAATGGCTCAAACGCGGCCTAATCCACCTCACCCGTGAAGCAGCAGAAGCACACGCACGGGCAATTATCCTTGCTGGCGGGGGTGAGATATGAGCTTAGCTTACAAGGCCATGACGTTTGCCCGTAAAGCCCACGCAAACCAAAAGCGAAAGTACACAAACGTCCCGTATTTCGACCACCTTGCCGAAGTTGCTGGTATTGCCATGTCAGTTGGTTGGGCGTTTTCGGCGATCCACTCAGATGAAGTGGGCGCGGTGGCATGGCTGCATGATTGCGTTGAAGACCAAGGCATTACAGAAGAGGATTTGATCGGTAGCTTTGGCGGGCTTGTCGCCGGTGGGGTTATGCTGCTTTCCGATCTTGAAGAAGGCAACCGCGCCACCCGCAAGCGCCTATCCAGAGAACGTCTTGCCGCTGCCCCTGGTTGGGTGCAAACCATTAAATGCGCTGACCTGATCAGCAACACTGGCAGCATTGTCCAATTTGACCCAGACTTTGCCAAGGTTTATTTGGAAGAAAAACGTCTATTGCTGGGTGTGCTAACGAAAGCAGACCGACGACTTTGGACGATTGCCAACGAAATTGCGGAAGGAAGCCGACCATGAGCCAAGACCAAAGAGCCGCGTTTGAGGCGTGGTATCGGCAGCACCGCGGCGACCGTGACGTATGTGTACTGGATAAATCCGGCGAATACGCAGACAAGCAGGTACAGGGCGCTTTTAATGTGTGGCAAGCCCGAGCCGCCCTTGAGTCGCTAGAGGTGCGGGAGTTGAGGGATGCTCTAACAGGCGCTGTGAGCATTGCCAGTGATGCATTCGCCCTTTGGGATGCTGATCAAGACATGAAAGTCGGGAAACTACTGCTGGCGCTGGCCGGTAACTTGCCGGGCTACTCCAAAGAGATAGACGCAATACACGCCGCACTTGCAGCAATGGAGAAACAGAAATGACACAGGAAATTAAATTACCGCCATTACCAACTATTACTGTTGATGGTAAAGAATATAAGCAGGTGTGGTTTACTGCACACGAAGTTGAAAAATTGCGTGTAGCCGCCGTAGAAGCAGACCGGCAGGCAAGGGGTGAGCCTGTGGCGTGGAAAGAATTAGCGCTTGAATCAATTAAGCGCATGCGCGCCGGGCACGTTGGTTGTCAAGACATTCTAATGAAATCCGAAAGCCTGCTTGGTTCTGAACAAGACCCACAACCCCAACAAATCCCCAATTCACTAGCGCAAGAAGCAGCTAAGCATCTTACAAGCTGGCTGGATATGGACTCATGTGAATGCGAGGGTATTGGACATTCGTGCGGACGTACAGAAGTAAAAAACTGTCGTGACAGATTGCTCGAAGCCGCACCAGAGCCGAAGGAGAAGGTATGACCATAACAATTAGTTGGTGGCTTGTGCCATTTTTGATCACAGCCATAGCCTTTGTATGGGCATTCATCCAAGGCAGCGACGATTTCACGGTGTTGCTTGTATTTCCTGCTGCTACAACTGTTTCTCTAGCAGCTTGGCTTGTTTGGGCGCTATTTAATTAGGAGCATCCATGAAGCCAGAAGAACTACTCCCGCCAGAATTCCCCGCTGGGGCTATAGAGAACGGGCGTGCCTTTGCTGATCGTTTAGAGAACGACTATTCGTTTGAATGTGAGGCCGGTCCGCTGAAGACCTGTGTGGACTGGCAAGAGTTCAGGCGCTGCTTTGAGTGCCTTGCAGAATGGGTGTCGCAACAACAATCAGCCGATCCGGTTGACAAATCATCAAATAAGCAAGGTTATGAGGTTGACAAATCGCCAGAAAAGCAAGAATACCCAAAAGATCAATTCAGAGGCGATAACGCCGCTCTGGCGTCAAGCATCCGAGCCCTGCTGGATTTGGACGCCAAGGGCGCTTTGGTGCCAAATGCCATTAGCGTGCTTTCAAGATTATTGCTGAGCGCAGCGGCTGAGCGACTGGACCGGTCTCAACAGTCGGTCGAACCTCCCATCAAGAAGCAGGCCAACGACGAATATGCGCAGAAATTGACGGGCCCCAAAGATACCGATCTTATGTTCGTTTTCTCGCCTGGGTTTGCTTCGCAATTATCCGAAGCGGGGATACCGCTTCCCGATAGCTCCGTAATTGTAGACAGGCTTCCTGTTTCAGAAAAAGAGCAGGCGAAGACGTCGAGCGATGAAATCGACATTGAAGATGTGCGCCAGTACCTTGAGTCGTGGGGCTGCCTTGCGCATCCTGGGGTTCGCGCCCTACTCACCAAGCACGCCAAATGAGAATCACTGAAATACTGGCCGTGACGGCCAAAGCGTGGCGGCTTGACCCAGAACACTTGGATCAAACAATCAACTACCCAAAAGGAATGACAATGAAATTTGCAAAGGTTTTTGACGTTGGCCAGAACGACCAAATTCTTTTCTGGCTCACAAGTAACGAGAAAGACGAGCCTGAAATCCAGGTCATTACCGATATAGGCGGAACCAGGTGCAGGGTGCGCCCCACTTTCGTCGGAGAAGATCGGAGGCATGCCCTTATGATGGCCGCGTCAAACTTTAAGGAAATAACCCAAAGTGACGCAGACGAGTTTTATGAACAAATGAAAAGCCTGGTTCAAGACAGCGAGCCGAAAATAATCCAGTGAGGTGTACCATGTCTCGAATATCCGCTAAGATTGACCCAAATGGCTTGTATCGAATTTCCGAAATCGAGCCTTTTTTACCAATTAGCAAATCATCATGGCGAAAAATGGTTAACGCCGGAACGGCGCCAAAGCCTGTCAAGTTAAGTAAGAAATGCACGCTATGGCGCGGCGCTGAGGTGCTTGATTGGTTAAAAAACCCCCTTGGCCCCAGCGCCCAATAATGGGGGCATATATGGGGGCATGTTTTAGTTTCCAACAAAACAGCCCCTTTTATTTTCAATGGCTTACAGCCCGCTTCCTGTTTCAGTACTGCCTACCATTTCCCCATTATCTTGACTGAAATCAGGGTCGCCAGCTTCATTAAGGTCGCGTGCCGACGCTCGAGACGGGCCTAGTTCTCAACACTCAACACTCAACACCTGCTCCAGGAAGTCACCGTGGGTAGCCTCTTGAGTCGCCGCCCATTCAGCCACGACGGACCATTCGGCTGCGATACGATTGAGCTTGAGCCCATCACACAGCATCAAGATTCGTTCTTGCTACAGACCCATACTCGGATCTCCAGTAGCGCGCGTAGACTGACAAGGGGTTTTGCAGACGCTCAAGCGGCACGGGCTGTTCAGACCAACTCTTGGCCACCGCAATAGACATCGGTTGATTCAGAGCGGGCAACGACAATAGCACATTACGCTTGACGACCATGCGCCTATCGGGACGCTCGCCCGTTGTTCCATGGATACGGCTTTTGGCCACTTCGGTGAGTCAAGGCTCAACATAGGCATTGGCCGCGTCGACATCCAGAGGCAGCCCGGCCTGGCGCAAGGTCGCGGCCAGCAGCACGCAGGAACCACCCTTCAAATAGCCGTTGAAACGCTCGACTTTGTCCTTGGTCTTGGCCCGATAAGGACGATACAAACGGGGGGGCGAAGCCATGCGCATCGGCGAACGCCAGCATTTGACCATACCAGCGATGCTGGCCTTCGCCACAGCATCGCGTTCGATGACGATGATGCCTGCGTTGTCGAATAAGACATGCTGAGGCACATCGCCGAAATACACAAGCGCTTGTGCCAAACAAGTACTAAGCGCGTCGACCGTTCGTTGTCGGTAAAACGCACCCAGCTTACTCGGCTGCAGCCCAGCGTCGCCACAAAAGCTATCAATGCTTCACGACCGCGCCGAATATGGGTGAAGTCCGCTTGCATTTGTGTACCCGGAGCCGTCTCGAAGCGAACCACCGGTTCGGGCTCGGTATGGCACTGCAATCTCAAGAACTCTTTAAGCTGGATTACACCGCCGTCATAGCCGTGCTCCTAAATCTCACGTAGCAGCCCCCGGGGCTCCAGTGTGGCCGTGCCGCCGCAACACATTCTAACAAATAGTCTTTATACCGATCCAGTTTGGTTGGCCGTGCCGTTCTCGGGCTGTACTCGGCTGCTGGTTCTCGTAGACAGCGCCTGGTCATAGCGTGAGCAACCCAGCTCACGTGCCATCTCTCGAATACTGGCTCCGTGCCACATTAATACCTTGATTTCCACTGCTTCCTCTTGGGTCAAGATAGTCGGCGACCAAAAAGCCACCACACTCGCCCAGGTGGGTCAGTTTTAATACGGCGCAGAGGGTCAGTACTCCATCGGTGCTAACAACTCTCTGCCTTCAGGCATTTGCGTCAATAGTAACCACCAATACCGACAACCCTTCACGCCTGGCATACGCCATGGCCTAGATACCTTCGACACCAATGGCCGCCAAGTGATCTGGTATTGGTTTGCGCTATTGGACTCGCTGGAAACCATGATTCATGGCATTCGAAAGTTAAAAAGCTTTGATGAGTGCTGCTTTCTAACTTAGAAGCAAGTCGTATTGTATGTTCTTAATATTCCGGGTCCAAAGGCTGTGGTTGTACAGTTAACAAATCGCGATTGCTGAGCCCTGTTCGTTTCTCCCAAAGCAACTAGGTACGCTATAAAATTGTTATATGCTTGCTGCGCTTCTGCTTGTCGCTTGCGCTGTGCGTCTGCCACGATCTTATGTATCGCAGCCTGTGCGTTACGATTAAACTGGTTGAAATCTGCAGTCGACATGCCCCCCATTTCGTATTGTTGTGCAACCGCAATGCCACGAGAAAGTACGTCCATCGCTAAAGTGGTGACTTCATTTGGGTATGGATATGTCGCGAGCCAATTATATTGCCCTTGGTAAAAAGCAGAAGGTTTCATCTGTCCCGAGTTGACTTGGGCTAACGCCCTCTGCTCCCATTTTTGCGCTTTGTGCATATGAAATGTTCCTGCGCATCCCGTCAATCCCAAAACAAATAACGCAGTAAGCAACATGCGTCCTAGATTGTTCATTTTTTTACCTATCCGTAGCATTTTGATGCAAATATACCACTAGAATAAGTTGTTGAAACCGTGATGAATTCCTGTGCTTGTAGGAATTCACTCAGTATGTTTCTCATACCATTGGTACCCTAAACCGCCAACTCTGAGGGGGTTTAAAGCTGACGGACTCTGGGAAACTGCTTGAAAGCCAGGCGCGTCCACGCAGGTGTCAGCCATATCCTGCGCGAACAAATGTTGGCAGGCATCCTGGACTTATGCGTGATTCCATTTGATTTTGCGCCACCAACCGGCTTCAAGCAAACGCCGCTGGCACGTGAACCGTTGGTTGTTGTTGGTGGAAAGCATTCAGGGCTCAGCCCCGACAACCCGGTCCCGCTCAATAAGCTCGACGGCGTCAAATTGGTTTTGCCGGGACGCCCCAATCAGCTTCGGGTACAAATAGAACACATGCTGGCTCGAAAAGGGTTTCGATTCAATGGCGCTGTTGAAACCGATACTCTGAGCCTATGCCTACAACTTGCCAAGGAAGGTTTCGGCCTAACGGTTGTACCTGCATGTGCAGTAAGCACGAGCATTCTGGATCAATCTATTCACTGGAGCCCAATCAAACGTCTTTATCTCACCTGGTCGCTTTTTGAGAATCAGTCCCGGTCCCACTCACAAGCCGTACGGGAAGGGAAAAAACTGGTATTTGAAACAATACAAAACGCGATGGAGAAACAGAACTGGTACGGCCTTGAGCCATTGGGCATACTTGCAAAAATGGCTAACAACTCTCCGTCACAGCCTGCATGAAGGCGCGGATCTTGCTGGCACATTTAACCCCGCCAGAACTTTCCACGCCACTACTGACGTCGACGGCAAACGGCTGCGCACGCTGGATAGCCGCCCCGACGGTATCGGAATTCAAGCCGCCGGCCAATACCACCGCACGCGAGCCACTATTGGCCGTGACGGTTTCCAAAAGCCCTAAATCAAACTGTTTCCCGCTACCGCCATACCCATCGCTATAGCTGTCGAACAACCATGCGCTGGCCGAATCATATCGGCGGCACGTGTCCAGTACCGCCTGCGGCGTATCCAGCCCTGGCGCACCCACCCGAAACGCTTTCATATATCGATGCCGATACTGCTCGCACTCTTCGGGGCTTTCATCTCCGTGGAACTGCAGGATATCAGGTTGAACCTCGTCAATAATATGCTTGACCTGCTCATTTGACGCGTTCACAAAAAGCGCAACAACGCTTACCATCGCCGGTACCTGACTGCGCAAAAGCCGTGCGTTTTCAGGCGACACATAACGACTACTGGGAGGATAAAACACAAGGCCAACCGCATCGGCCCCTTCAGCAACGGCGGCACTGACATCCTCGGCCCGGGTTAAACCACATATTTTCACGCGTGTGCGAGTCATTTTCATATCCTGCCTGTTATCAACGATATTTTGTCGACTTCGAAACAACCAGCACATTTCGGTTGCCGCTTCCATAAAGCTGAAGTACGCTTTGCAGATTATAAAACGGGCGGCCGGGGCAAAGCGATGATCGCTGAACCTTCACAGGTTAACCAAGAAAGCCGAAGTGCAGCTTGAAATTTTCCTGCGCCGACAATTGCGGCAGGTTAAAAGAAGCCGGATAGTCGACCCGGGCAAAATAGAGGCCATCAGCCGAGAATGTGGGCGGCGCAAAACAACGATCTTTTTTATGAAGCAAAGTGGTGACTGCATCGGGACTCATGCGGCCCAACCCCGCGTAAACCAGTGTCCCCATCAAATTGCGAACCATATGGTGTAAAAAAGCATTCGCCTTGAATGTAAAGACGTAGTAAACACCATGTTGCTCAATGTCGATCTGTTGTAGGTCCCGAACCGGGCTGGCGGCCTGGCACTCCGAGGCACGAAAGCTGCTGAAATCATGTTCACCCAAAAGACACGCTGCTGCTTCTTTCATTAACGACAGGCTCAAAGGGTAGTACATCCAGCCAACCCGGCGATGTACCAGCGGCGAACGAATCCGGTCATTGCGAACAATATAAATATAGGTGCGCGCCGTCGCCGAGAATCGCGCATGAAAATCATCGCTGACCGGCTTGACCCAGCTTACGGAAATGCTTGACGGCAACATGCTGTTCAACGCCCTTGTCCAGGACTCAAGTGAACGATTAACCGACGTATCAAGATGAACGACTTGTTCAAGCGCATGCACTCCGGCATCGGTGCGCCCGGAACACACGACGCTCGCCGATTCGCTGGTAAATTGGTGCACTGCCCGCTGAAAATGGTCTTGCACTGTTTGACCATGAGGCTGGCTTTGCCAGCCATGCCAAGGTGTGCCGTCGTACGACACACCCAATGCCAATCGAGTCATACCTTATCTGCGTTTTTCCGGTGGCCCGCTATCCGACGAATCGTCGAGATCAAGGTTAATGCTTTGCAAACGCTCACGCACCATTTCTTCTGTAATGGCAGCGTCGGAATCGTCGTCACGTTCGGCACCTACGCGACGCAACAACCAGGCCAATATTAAAACAATGAGCGCCAGTGCGCCGCTAATAACAATCAGCAAATTATTCATGAACCAGGAAGAAAGTGAATTGGCGTCTTCCCCGGACTCGGATCCGGAGGCGGTTGTACCGGGCACAGCAGTGCCGGCGGCGTTGGCGTTGGCGTTGGCGTTGGCAGGCTCAGAACCGGACACCGAGGGTGCGTTTGCGCCCAACGCTATCGATGGCCCTTCTTGAGCATTGCTATCAGCGCCAGTACCGCGGTTACCGCCAGATGAACCGGAACCGCCTGCCTGACCCGCCGCACGGTCGCCATCAGCAGACGCCATGTTGCCTTTTGCGTCGGTGTCGGCAGACACCGTCTCAGAACCAGCCGTTTCCTCGTCTACGATTTTCTTCAACTGCTCTACCGTTTCTTCTACGGTACGGGCACCCTCGACAACCGCTTCATGTGCCGCGGTACCTTGCTGCTGCAAAGCCTGATTCAAGTTTTTGACGTTATCCTCAAGTTGATTGACCCGTTCGCGGGCTTCTTCCGTATTGCGTTCAAGTGCGAACTGATCGTCACTACTTGTAGAAGAAACCGGCGCAGCCTGGCTATTCACAGCCTGGCCACTTGCCCCCTGGTCACCGCTTTGGTTATCGACATTGCCTGCCGAAGACCCTTCTGTTGTCGCTGCCTGCGCCGACTGCAGCACCAAGCGGTCTTGGGTTTGGGAAGCCGGCGCAGGCGCCGACTGAGCCGCAGGCGTTGTCACCTGCCCGCTGTCCGCTGGTTTCGCAGTGGCAGGTTCAACACGCGCCACTTCACCGGCCAGTCGCTGCCGGTACTGCGCAAAAGCACTGGCATGTTTCTGGAAAATATCACGTGCCTCGCGATCGGACAGTGCGGTCAGCTGTTCGCTGCCCGGCACATTCAATGTAGCGCCTGCCTTGATTAAATTGACGTTGTCGTTAATGAACGCTTGCGGATTCGCCTGCATAACACCAATCATCCATTGGTATACGCTGACACCCGGAACAGCATGGCGACGCGCCAATGCAAATAAGGTATCACCACGACGAATTTGAATGGTGGTATCAGCCGTGTCGGCTGGCGACCCGACCGCACCGGAACCGGAGACCGTTACCCCGCCGCTTGCACGCGCCACTTCAAGATCGGCCGGTGCCAGCAAGCTGACCTGATGTTGTACTTGCCCGGACGACGAACGCACAGCAAGCAAAAGGTCGGCCACATTCGACGACAACGGCTCACTGGAGCGGATGGTAATCAGCCTGGTACCGGGCCTGACACCGTCGACTACGGCAACCTGCATGGTTGCCGGATCAACCGGTGGCGTCAGGCCAGCCTCTTGCCATGCAGGAACCGCAGCCAAAGACACCGAAAGCGAATCACGCTCCTGGTCCGTTAGCGAATGAACCGGCACCTGAATCTGCAAAGGCTGCCCAACGGGGGAAAGCAAACGCGAATGACCAAAACTTATCGCATAAACTGAAGAACTTACAGCGAATGAGGCTAATGCAGCCAGGTACGCCAAACGAACTGCCAGGGGTTTTACAGTTACGCGATAAGAATCATTCATATTAAAGTTCGCCCAGAGTAATACGCAGCATACGACGCAATGGTTCGGCAGCGCCCCAAAGAAGTTGGTCACCTACGGTAAAGGCACTGAGGTACTCTGACCCCATGGACATTTTGCGCAAGCGCCCGACCGGAATATCGAGCGTACCCGTAACCGCAACCGGGGTAAGGTCACGCATGGTGGCCTCTTTTTCGTTGGGTACGACTTTGGCCCACTTGGAGCCATCGCGAATAATATCGGAGATCTCATCCAAGGGCACGTCTTTCTTCAACCGAATCGTTAACGCCTGGCTATGGCAACGCATGGCACCAATTCGGACGCACAAGCCGTCGATACGTGTTGGCTCGGTACCAAATGTTTCGCCACGGCCCAGAATTTTGTTGGTTTCAGCCTCTGCTTTCCATTCTTCGCGAGACACACCATTTCCCAGATCACGGTCGATCCAGGGAATCAGGCTGCCGGCCAGGGGAACCTGGAATTGCTCACGAGGCAAACCGGGATCTTTTTGCACTTCAAGCACGCCCCGGTCTATTTCAAGAATGGCCGACGCCGGATCGTCGAGTAACGACTTGACCGACTGATTGATGGTGCCGAACTGGGTGAGCAACTCGCGCATGTGCTGCGCGCCGCCACCCGACGCAGCCTGGTAAGTCATGCTGGTCATCCACTCAACCAGATCTTTGTTGAACAACCCGGCCAAACCCATGAGCATGCAACTAACGGTGCAATTGCCACCCACAAAGTTCTTGACTCCCCGTTTCATTGCCGCATCGATAACGGGCCGATTCACCGGATCGAGCACAATAATGGCATCCTCGGCCATACGCAATGTGCTGGCGGCATCAATCCAAACGCCATCCCACCCGGCATCGCGCAGTTGCCCCTGCACCTTGGTGGTGTAATCGCCGCCTTGAGCCGTTACGATAATGGGTAGCTTCTTGAGCGCCTCGATATCGTAGGCATCCTGCAAAGGCCCGGCACCATCGGCCCAGGCCGGTGCTTTCCCACCCGCGTTGCTGGTTGAAAAAAACACCGGATTGAACAAAGAAAAATCATTTTCGTCGCGCATGCGCTGCATGAGCACTGAGCCCACCATGCCACGCCAACCGACTAAGCCTACTGATTGGGTCATAAAAATCACTGTCTATTTAAGAAACAAGCGATTATTTTAACGCCTTAAGCACGGCATCGCCCATTTCCGACGTAGAAACACGTGTGGTGCCTTCCTCATGGATATCCAGCGTACGCAAACCCTGCTTCAATACCGACTGCACAGCAGCCTCAATTCGAGCAGCCTGCTCATCGGCATTGAGCGAATAACGAAGCATCATGGCGGCCGACAAAATAGTGGCCAAAGGATTGGCAATATTCTGGCCCGCGATATCGGGAGCCGAGCCATGGCTGGGCTCATACAAGCCCTGATTCGACTCATTCAGCGAGGCCGATGGCAACATGCCAATGGAGCCTGTCAGCATTGAGGCCTCGTCGGACAGGATGTCGCCAAACAGATTGCCTGTAACGATAACGTCGAATGCCTTGGGCGCGCGCACCAATTGCATCGCCGCATTATCGACATACATATGAGTCAACTCGACGTCGGGATAAGATTTGGCTACATCAATCATGATGTCGCGCCAAAACTGCGAAGTTTCCAGCACATTGGCCTTATCGACACTGCATAGTTTCTTATTGCGTTTGCGCGCTGCCTGAAACCCCACGTGGGCAATGCGACGTACCTCGGGTTCGGTATAAAGCATTGTGTCGAAGCCTTGCCGTTCGCCTTTAAAGGGCCCTTCCGGCGCCTCGCGCACACCCCGAGGGCTGCCAAAGTAAATATCGCCGGTTAATTCGCGAACAATCAGAATATCCAGACCGGCCACCACCTCCGGCTTTAAAGAAGAGGCATTGGCCAACTCTGCGTACAAAATCGCCGGACGCAAATTAGCGAACAAGCCCAACGCCTTGCGCAAACCCAAAATAGCCTGTTCCGGCCGATGTTCACGCGCAAGGGTGTCATATTTCCAGTCGCCCACTGCGCCGAACAGAATGGCATCGGCACTTTTTGCCAGCTCCAGGGTGGCCGGCGGCAAGGGATGACCATGCTGTGCATAAGCCGCTCCCCCAACAGGTTGCGTTTCAAAAGCCAGGTCAAGATTCAATGCACTTAAAACACGCAGGGCCTGGTCAATAATTTCAGGGCCGATGCCATCACCGGGTAAAACAGCTATCTTTCGGGTCATTCTGGATTCTCTGGGAGTTCTGGTTCAATCTGTATTAAACAAAAAAGCAGCGGCTCAGCCAACACTATTAACTGGGCAGACCTTCGAGCCATGGAAAGCGGGCCAGGCGGTCGGCCTCAAAGGCGCGAATTTTGTCTGCCTTCTGCAGCGTCGTGGCAATATCGTCCAGACCATTAAGCAGGCAATGCTTACGGAACGGCTCAACGTCGAAGCTCAAGGCTTCACCATTGGGTTTGGTAATGGTTTGCGTCTCGAGGTCGACAGTGAGCTGATACCCTGGATTCGCTTGCATCTCACTGAACAACTCGGATACCACCGCCTCCGGCTGCACAATAGGCAACAAACCATTCTTGAAACAGTTGTTGAAAAAGATATCGGCAAACGAAGGGGCAATAATGGCCCTGAAACCAAACTGCAGCAACGCCCAGGGGGCATGCTCACGGCTGGAACCGCAGCCGAAATTCTTGCGCGTCAGCAAGATTGACGCCCCCTGGTAGCGAGGCTGATTCAGGGAAAAATCCGGATTCAACGGACGCTTCGAGTTGTCCATCCCAGGCTCGCCCACATCGAGATAACGCAGGGTGTCAAACAGATTGGGGCCAAACCCCGTTCTTTGTATCGACTTCAAAAACTGCTTGGGCATGATCAGATCGGTATCAACGTTCTCACGGTCAAGCGGGGCAACCAGGCCCTTGTGAGTGGTAAAAGCTTCCATGATCTACTCCTTAACTGAATTGACGAACGTCGACAAAGTGACCGGCCACCGCTGCCGCGGCCGCCATGGCGGGACTCACCAGATGCGAACGTCCACCCTGCCCCTGACGGCCTTCAAAATTACGGTTGGAAGTTGATGCACCGCGCTCGCCTGGTTCAAGACGATCGGCGTTCATGGCCAGACACATTGAGCAACCCGGCTCACGCCATTCAAATCCGGCGTCGATAAAAATTTGATCCAGGCCTTCTTTTTCTGCCTGACGCTTGACCAGACCCGAACCGGGCACGACCATCGCCTGCTTGATGTTCGCCGCCACCTTCTTGCCCTTCACGACAGCGGCTGCAGCACGCATGTCTTCAATACGCGAATTGGTACAGGAGCCGATAAATATCCGATCGGGTCTGATGTCCGTTATGGGGGTATTGGGCTCAAGGCCCATATACTTCAGGGCACCTTCCATACCGCTGCGCTTGACCGGATCTTTTTCCTGCGCGGGATCAGGCACCTTGCCCGAAACGGGCACGACCATTTCCGGTGAAGTACCCCACGTGACCTGGGGCTGCACATCGGCCGCATTCAAATTGATCACCCGATCGAAGTGCGCCCCCTCGTCGGAATGCAGGGTGCGCCAGTACTCAACGGCCTGATCCCACATTTCACCGGTGGGTGAATAAGGACGATCACGGAAATAATCAACGGTTTTATCATCCACGGCCACCATGCCGGACCGGGCCCCTGCCTCAATCGCCATGTTGCACACGGTCATGCGCCCCTCGATAGACAGGTCTCGTACCGCACTACCGGCGAACTCAATGGCATAACCGGTTGCCCCGGCCGTACCAATTTCACCAATGATATACAGCACCAGATCTTTGGCCGAACAACCCGCAGGCAACTCGCCATCGACTTCAATCAACATGTTCTTGCTCTTTTTCATGAGCAAGGTTTGTGTTGCCATGGCGTGTTCTACTTCAGACGTACCGATACCGAACGCCAACGCCGCTACCGCACCATGCGTGCTGGTGTGGGAATCGCCGCACACCACCGTCATCCCCGGCAGCGTTGCGCCCTGCTCAGGACCAATGACGTGAACAATGCCCTGACGCATGTCGTTCATGCGAAATTCAGTAATCCCGTATTTCTCGCAATTGTCATCCAGCGTCTCGACCTGGATACGGGAAATTTCATCCTTGATGCCCTGGTCACGCGCTGTGGTGGGTACGTTGTGATCGGCCACCGCCAAATTGGCGCTGATTCGCCATGGTTTGCGATCTGCCAGCTGCAAGCCCTCGAATGCCTGGGGGCTGGTAACTTCATGCAGAAGCTGCCGGTCGATATAAAGTAAACAGGTGCCATCGGACTCCTGATGCACCACGTGGACATTCCACAATTTGTCGTAAAGGGTTTCGGCCATAATAGTGCCCTCTGAAAATCAAAAAAAAAAGACAATGAACCTATTATGCCAAGGTCTTACGCTAGTACAAGAAGATAATTTATACTGGTATTGGAACTACCCGTCTGCGGCTGGTCCGGTTATCGATTTTGACTCTGCTCATACAAAGGCATGACCTGATTCGCTATCACTTTCAAATCCTGAATACGGCTGTCGGGAGAGGGGTGAGTCGATAGAAACTCCGGTGGCGCCTCGCCACGGTCGAGCTTGGCCATTTTCTGCCATAAAGTGACGGCGGCATTGGGGTTGTAGCCCGCTCGCGCAGCCAATTCCGTGCCGATTCGATCTGCTTCGGTTTCATGAGTGCGGCTATTGGGCAACGTGAACATCACGTTTGTTAAGGCATTACCCAGGTCTGCCGAAGCCTGATTGCCCGTCACTGCCGCCAACACCGACAACCCCATCTGCGTGGCCATCTGCTGGGAAACCTGCTCGCGGGAATGCTCGCGTAAAGCATGCGCAATTTCATGCCCGATGACGGCAGCCAGCTCATCGTCGGTTGGATTCAAACGATTAATCAGGCCACTGTAAACCGCAATCTTGCCACCCGGCATACACCAGGCATTCACCTGATCATCGTTCAGCACATGCAATTCCCAGTTCCATTGGGCGGCATCAGGGCGAAATACACCAGCCTGGGCAGTCAGGCGTTTAGCAATATCCTGAACACGGCGTGTTTGAGCGGCATTGGAGTCCAGCTTTCCCTGGGCCCGAGCCTGTGACAACAGGCTGTCGTACTGCGCTGCAGCCTCTTGTTCCAAAGCCTGCTCCGACACCAGCCCCGACATATATTGTTGACGCTCGACACCCACCGCGCCGGACTGCGTGGTTTGCACGCTGGCACAGCCGGAAACCAGCAACGTCGCGGCCAGTGCCGCTGCGCTGAATAAACGATTGAACTTTAACTTGCCCATGACAAACTCCCGGCCCGAACTTTCATTAATACATAAAATTTACCTGGCTGACCACGACGCAATGACATTAGCCACACTGCGCCCGATGTCGCAAAGCATGATCCATTAATACAACTGCCAACAAGGCTTCTGCAATCGGCGTGGCACGAATGCCCACACACGGGTCATGACGCCCCAGCGTTTGAACCTCAACAGGCTCATTGGCACGATTGACCGAACGTCGCATGACCCGGATGCTGGACGTTGGCTTGATTGCCAAAGACACCGTGAGCGGCTGGCCTGACGAAACGCCGCCCAGTACACCGCCGGCATTGTTGCCCACAAATCCTTCAGGTGTGATTTCATCCCCGTGCACTGACCCCCGCTGCGTAATTGCATCAAAACCAGCGCCAATCGATACGCCTTTTACGGCATTCAATCCCATCATGGCGTGGGCAATGTCGGCATCCAGCCGATCGTAGATTGGCTCACCCCAACCGGCCGGCACGTTCTCGGCCACGACCTCGATACGCGCGCCTATCGAATCGCCGTCACGCCGCAACTGATCCATATAAGCCTCAAGCTCGGGAACCAGATCGGCGTTGGGCGCGAAAAACGGATTCTGCGCCACGTACTCCCAGTTCACGAAAGGAATGGGAATCTCACCCAGTTGGCTCATGTAGCCGCGAACCTGAATCCCGAATGTTTGTGCCAACCACTTCCTGGCAATGGCGCCGGCAGCCACAGTGGGTGCGGTAAGACGGGCCGACGAACGACCGCCACCGCGCGGATCCCGGTGTTCATACTTGCGCCAATAGGCGTAGTCGGCATGCCCGGGCCGGAAGGTGTCCTCGATATTGCTGTAGTCTTTACTGCGAGCATCGGTATTACGAATCAGCAGGCCAATCGGGGTGCCTGTCGTCGTCCCGTTGTATACGCCCGACAGGATCTCGACGGTGTCCGGCTCTTTACGCTGCGTGACATGACGCGACGTACCAGGCCGGCGACGGTTTAGTTCGGCCTGTATATCCGCCTCCGACAACGACAGCCCCGGAGGGCAGCCATCTATCACCGCGCCAATGGCCGGGCCATGCGACTCACCAAAGTTTGAAACGCAAAACAGTTTTCCAAGAGTATTGCCCGACATAATGTCCAGTCACGAAAATAATAAACACATTAAAACGTGATTATCGCATCAAGAAGAGCAACTGACCTCAAGGTGTCGCGCCCACTCCGGGGCCGGCTCGGCATACGCCTCGAACCCGGGCCGCTCTGTATAAGGATCGCGCAACACGGCCATCAGGTCATCAATAACCGAAGCGTCGTTTTGCTCTGCCGCATCAATGGCTTGTTGCGCCAGATGATTACGCAACACATACAGCGGATTCGCCGAAAGCATTTGCGTGACGCGATCGGCCTGGCTGCGCCCTTCGAACTGCACTCGCTGCCTGTACTGTTCCAGCCACTCGCGTGCCGGGGCGGGATCCTCAAACAACGCCAGAAAAGATTCAGGCTGATCAAGGGCGCTCGCCAAGCGACGAAAGCTCAGCGTGAAATCTGCTGATTGGCTGTGCAGCAGGCGCCACCATTCGTCCACCAGCTCCTGATCCTGTTCGTGCCAGGACAGCCAGCCGAACTTGCGCACAAGATTACCTTGATAAGCACTTAGAAAGGCCTCTTCATAGGCCTGCAACTGCGTTTTAAGCTCATCGGGCTCCAGGCCCAGCGCCGTCAAGCTGCTGGCCAGCCGGTAAAGGTTCCAGTGCATCACCGACGGCTGAACATTCCAGGCATAGCGGCCATGCGTATCTGTATGGTTGCAGACATGATTGATCTGAAAGCCGTCCATGAACCCGTAAGGCCCGTAGTCCAGGGTAATGCCCAGGATCGACATGTTGTCGGTATTCATGACGCCGTGACAGAAACCCACGGTTTGCCAATCGGCCATCAAACGCGCCGATTTCACTACCACTTCATGCAGGAATCGTAAAATCGTGTCATGACTCAAATCGGACAGGGCCGACTCCTCTGCGGCCAGGCATTGAGGAAAAAAACGCGGTACCACATACCGAAGCAAAAGCTTGAGGCTTTCGGGAGCCTGCGCCCAATGTTCAAAGGTGCCGAAACGCACAAACGTCGGCGCCACCCGCGCGACCACCGCCGCTGTTTCCTGGGTTTCCCTGTACACGGGGTCATCGGCCACCACCAGCGACAATGCACGGGTGGTCGGAATGCCCAGGCCGGCCATGGCCTCTCCTGCAAGATACTCACGCACCGAAGAACGCACAACCGCACGGCCGTCTCCCATGCGCGAATACGGCGTCAAGCCCGAGCCTTTCAACTGCAACTCCTGAGGTCCTTCGTCGGTAACAATCTCGCCCAACAAATGCGCGCGACCATCACCCAATTGCCCCGCCCAAACGCCAAACTGGTGCCCACTGTATACGGCAGCCAGCGTTTTACCCCCGGGCAAAGGGCATGAGCCGGAAAACACATCGAGGAATTCCGGGCTCTGAAGCGCGGACTCAGACAAGCCCAACAACTTCGCAACATCGGTATTTACGTGCAACAGCCGCGGGTTCGTTAATGCCTGGGTCTCCAGGCGCGTATAAAAGTGTGCCGGCAATACATCGGCAAACGAATTTTCAACATGCAGATTGTCGAAAGGTCTGGTACTCATTCTGCCCCCTTTGCTTTTGCTGCTTTCTTGGCCGCCTGAGCTGCTTTCTTTGCCGGGCGCAAATACATCAGAGCGCATACGTAAAAGACGAAGGACAAAAGAATCTCAAGACCGGCCAACATGGCCGACGCGGCGTTGGGATCGGAATAGGCCCGTACAACCCCTTCCATGAAATAAAGAAGAATCAGCATGCTGGCCCATTGCATGGTGTACACATTGCCTTTCAATACACCGCGCAAAGGCAACAATAAGGGGATGGCCTTCAACACCAGATATGAACCGCCCGGGCGGATAGGCGCCCAAAACAATTCCCATCCCACACACAACACAATAAGACCGATTAAGGAAGCCGAAGCCGTATACCGCAAGTAAGGATTTAATTGAACGTTCATACTGGTATTATTACCCGAATGCCAAGCCGCGTCTCGAGAGACCACAATATCAATGAGTACAAAGTCGACGCAACCCGCCGATCAGGATAACGACACGTTGGACACCAAGGCTAAATTGAGCCAGAAATGGCACGATGCAGCAAAGGTGCTGGCGTATGCCTCTGCGCACGCGCAAGACAAGAAGCTGACCCAGGTTGCTTCAAGCCTGACCTTCACCACGGTACTGGCCCTGGTGCCCATGCTGGCAGTTTTCCTGTCATTGTTTACCGCTTTCCCGCTGTTTTCCGAATTTCGCGACGCACTGGAAAATTTCCTGGTGAACAGCCTGATGCCGCCGACCGTGTCTGAGACGGTCATGCGCTACTTGAACATGTTCGCCGAACAAGCCTCCGGTCTTACCGCCATCGGCACGGTGTTCCTGTTGGTCGTATCGATCATGCTCATCATGGCCATCGACACCGTGCTGAACGATATCTGGCAGGTTGAGCAGCAGCGCCCGTTACCACAACGCATTCTGGTTTATTGGGCCATTATCTCCGCGGGCCCCATTCTTGCGGGCGCCAGCCTGTGGGCCACCTCGTTCCTTGCGCAGCAATCGGCGTTTGATGTTGGGCAAGTTGCCCGCTCCCTGCGGTTTGCACTGTCAGTCATCCCTGTTGTCATTACCGGGCTCGCGTTCAGTGCTTTGTTCGTCTTTGTTCCCAACCGCCATGTTTTCTGGCGCGATGCGCTGGCCGGCGGCTTCGGCACGGCCATTGTGCTGGAAATCATGAAATCCGGGTTTGCTTTTTACATCACGCAATTTCCCTCTTACACCATTATTTATGGCGCTTTTGCCACGTTGCCTATTTTTCTGCTTTGGATTTATTTATCGTGGCTGGTCATTCTGTTTGGTGCCACTGTCGCTGCCACCCTGCCCTCGTTGCGCTTGCGCCGATGGGCGGAAAAGCGCAAAACAGGCGCCGCTTTTATCGATGCCGTGCGTATTCTGCGCCTTTTGCGCAGCGCCCAGAACACCCCAAATCCAGGCCGAAGTACGCGGTTTCTGGGTGCGCACCTGCGTCTGCACGCAAACGAATTACTCTCGGTATTACGCGCCCTGAAACATCTGGGTATCGTGGTGCCGACACAGGAAAAAGGTATGGATCACTGGGTGCTGGCAAGCGACATACGCGAAACGAAACTGTCTGCCCTCATCGACCAATTCCTGATCGACCGCGATCAATTGGAACTGCGGGAAGATCCTTTCCTGCTCAAAGCCGTCGCACATGCTTTGTCGGATTGCCCCAACATAACGCTGGAAGACGTGTTCGACGAAACAATCCCGCTATCGGAAAAGACCGAATTGTTGGAGAATAAAGAAATTACATCGAAGTCCGGGGAGACGCATCATGCTTAAAGTTAGTGAAATATTGCGGGTTAAAGGCCATACGCTTTATACCGCCACACCGGAAACCCCCGTTAAACAGGCACTTGAGACCATGGCCGAGCAGGACATCGGGTCGCTGGTTATTATGGAGCACGGGGAGCTGGTTGGCATGGTGACCTTCCGCGAAATCATTCGTCATTTACACACCAACGGCGGCGCCACAGGCGATTTCACCATTCGCAGCATCATGGACGATGCCCCTGTCAGCGTCACGCCAAACACCAGTGCCGAAGAGGTCCAGCGCCTGATGCTCGACAAGCATGCACGCTACATGCCCGTTATGGACGGCCCGGTTTTGCTGGGCGTTATTTCGTTCTACGACATGGCACAGGCCATCGTTGCCGCACAGCGTTTCGAAAATAACATGCTTAAAGCCTACATCCGCGACTGGCCAACCGAACTGGACGAAGAAAACAACAGAACCGCACCGCCTAAACACTAACGGTACGAGAACCACTCACCTGCTCGTAGGCCCGGATAATCAACATGGGATCCTGCTCATTCAAATGGACAGGATCAGACAGCATCTGACGCCAGCGCCTGGCCCCAGGGCGGCCGGACAACCAGCCCAGCATGGGCCTGACCACCATGCGCAAGGGAACGCCTTGCCGCACCTGTGCATCGGCATAGTCAACCATGTGCTGCACCACTTGCGCCTCGTGTGGCACCGAGCTTGCCGGCCACAAATATGCAGACAGCGCCGACAGAACAGCCGGGTCGTGCCAGGCAGCCCTGCCCAGCATAACGCCATCGAATCGCTGCAGCAATGAAACCGATTGCTCAACCTGGGCAATCCCGCCATTGAGCACGAAAATCGCTTCGGGAAAGTCGTGCCGCAACTGTTCGGCCATGCTGTATCGCAAAGGCGGTTTCTCACGATTGTCTTTGGGGCTCAGACCCTTCAATACCGCATTGCGGGCATGCACAATGAATACACGGCACCCCACCTGATACAAAGTGCCGACAAAATCACGCACCATATCGTAAGACTCGTCGTAATCAAGCCCCAAGCGGTGTTTAACGGTAACCGGAACGGTAACCGCATCTTGCATGGCCTTGATGCAATCGGCCACCAGGCTCGCCTCGGCCATCAGGCATGCGCCAAACGCGCCTTTCTGAACACGCTCCGATGGGCAACCGCAATTCAGGTTGATTTCGTCGTATCCCCACTGCTGGCCAGCCCGCGCAGACGCGGCCAGGGCGGCAGGCTCGCTGCCGCCAAGCTGCAGGGCAACAGGATGCTCTGCAGCATTAAAATCAAGTAAACGCGATCGATTCCCGAATTCGATCGCGCCCGTCGTGATCATTTCAGTATAAAGACGCACATGCGGCGCCAGCAGACGATGGAAGTACCGGCAATGACGATCGGTCACGTCGATCATGGGGGCGACGCAAATACGCCAACCTTCGCTGCCCGCGCGAAAATGAGATGAACTAAACGGGTTTTCTTGCGCTAGAACCTGCACAACACACCTTGAATGACGATATCCGGATATTTTAACGTGGTCGCCCGCATGATCTTGCGCCGTAGTCTAAAATCAGACCTTTATGTCTGAATTACTCGTGGTGACATGGCCGTATTTACTTCCGTATCCGAAACCGACGCAGAAACATTATTGACGCAGTTCGACCTGGGTAAGCTGGTTTCTCTTCGAGGAATTACCGCCGGAATCGAGAACACCAATTATTTTTTGAGCACGACCGGCGCAGAGTATGTTCTTACGCTGTTTGAAGTACTAACTTTCGAACAGTTGCCTTTCTATATTGAGCTCATGCACCATTTGGCCGAGCGTGGCATTCCCGTCCCCGAACCGCAAACAAACAAGAATGGACAACGTTTAACAACGCTGCACGGAAAACCCTGCGCCATTGTCACGCGTCTTTCGGGCGGTTACGAACCCGACCCCGGTGAGCGCCACTGCGCACTGGCCGGGCACACGTTGGCAAAAACGCATTTGGCGGGTGCTTCGTTTTCCATGCATCAGCCCAATTTGCGAGGTCTTTCATGGTGGCAGGAAACCATTCCCAAATTGCTGACCTTTCTTACGCCGGCACAAAATGCGCTTATTCAAGCTGTCTTGAAAGAACAATCGGATTTTGCGCAAACCGAGCTTTACCAAAGCCTTCCTTATGGGCCTGCACACTGCGACCTGTTCCGCGACAACGTTCTGTTCGACGGCACCTATGAGCAACCCCGGATGGGCGGACTGATCGATTTTTACTTTGCCGGCTGCGACACCTGGCTGTTCGACGTCGCCATCAGCCTGAATGACTGGTGCATACACCGCAACACCGGGGAGTTCGACCAGGGCAAAGCACATGCCTGGCTGCAGGCCTACGCACAAGTTCGACCATTCAGCGATGCCGAGCAACAAGCCTGGCCGCTGATTCTGCAGTCGGCTGCGCTGCGCTTCTGGGTTTCGCGGTTATACGACTATTTCCTGCCACGACCCGCCCAAACACTCAAGCCGCACGATCCCCGCCATTTCGAAGTTGTGCTTCAGGCACGACGCAATGGCAAAAATCCGGAACTACCCACAATCGAAGCGTAATAATGCAAGCGGCCATACTCCCAATCACCGCCGGATGGCAATGGATCATCGACGGATTCAATCTTTTCCGACGCCAACCATTGGCAATGTTCTTCTGGAGCCTGATGACAGGTCTGCTGATCACGCTCACCTACCTCATTCCACTGTTCGGCCAGATATTCCTGATCGCGGCCATGCCTTCATTAACCTACATTACATTGAACGCATGCCGCCACATCGAGGCAGGCACGCCCATGTTACCGGGCATGTGGCTTAAACCACTGAAAGACGCACAGGCGCGCGGGGGCTTGATCCGGCTGGGGTTAGCCTATCTGGCGTGCTGCCTGGCAGCAGGATTCATTGCAACCCTGCCATTCCTGGATCAAATCATGTCGACTCTCAACAGCGAGACATTGGATGAAGCGGCCCTTATGTCTGCCATTCAAGGTCCGTTTCTGACATTCGGCCTGCTTTACATCCTTATTTCGGCGCTGTTCTGGCACGCACCAGCACTGATTGGCTGGCATCGCCTGAAAATGTCACAGGCCTTGTTCTTTTCCATGGTTGCATGCTGGAGAAACAAATTCCCCTTTCTGTTGTATGGTGCGACCTGGATCGGCTTGTTTTTCGTTGCCCAAACACTGGGTAATGTGCTGGCAGCCTCCGGGCTTTCGGCAACAATAGCCCAATTGATTATGACGCCGATCAACCTGGTGATCGCCGCCATTCTGTATTGCAGCTTCTATCCCACTTACATGAGTATCTTCGGACGTTCAAACTATAACCAGGCCGACCAGACCGGATCCAGCCCCGGCGGCAACTGAGGCAATTGGCCAAGATCAATGCGGCTTTCGCCAGGGCTGTGAAAGTCGGACCCGCGCGAAGCAAGAAAACCATATCGCCGCGCCACATTGGCATATTCCAGGTATTGAGCGGGATAATGGCTACCCGTGACCACTTCAATTGCGTCACCGCCAAGATCGCGGAACGCGTCAAACAGTGCATCGAACTGGTTTGAAGACAGGCGGTAACGCCCTGGATGCGCCACGACCGCCACGCCGCCGGAGGCATGAATCCAGCCAAGCGCCTGCTCCAGCGAGGCCCATTGCGCCCCCACAAACCCCGGCTTTCCCTCGCCCAGATATAAATCGAAAACTTGCTGCAACCGGCTGCAATAGCCCTGCTCCAGCATAAAACGGGCAAAATGCGTGCGGCTCAGCAACAACGCATTGCTCGCGTAGCTCAAGGCGCCTTCGTAACAGCCCGCAAAGCCCAGCTTTTCAAGCTTATCGCCCATTGCCCGTGCACGCTCGCCACGCCGAAGTCGTATATCTTCCAGCCCGGTTACCAATTGTGCATTGGCCGGGTCAATGTTCAACCCAACGATGTGAATCGTGCGATTCATCCAGGTAACTGAAATTTCCACACCAGGGACAAACTGAAGGCCCTGCTCGCTGGCAACGGCACCCGCTGTCATTAAACCGGACAACTCATCGTGATCGGTCAGCGACCAGATTTGCACCCCTTGCCGCGCGGCGCGCAACGCCAGCTCACGCGGCGCCAGCACACCGTCGGACTGACTGGAGTGGCAATGCAAATCGGCGTTGAGTTCAACATTTTTCATTTTGGCTCGGGCACAGATCGAAAAGTCATTGTAACGAACCCGGACGCAAGCTACTGCAGGTCCTTATGGGGCATGGTGTGTTGCCAGTAACGTCGGCGGGTCTGGCGCTCGGCCCGAACCGATAAGCCGTTTTGTCGTGAATGCACGGTGACAGCCCCGTCACGATCCGAGCGCCACACAATTGCGCCGGCATTTTCCCAGCGCGCCACGGTTTGTGAGGCCGGATGACCATAACGGTTCATCAGGCCGGCCTGAACCAGAACATGTTGCGCACCGGCAGCAGCCACAAAATCGGGCGTTGAAGACCTGACTGATCCATGATGGGGCGCCACCACGACATCGATGCGCTGCAGTCCACGATCAACCAAGGCATCCTCTTGCGCTTTACCAATATCACCGGGTAGCAAAGCTGCATGGTACCCCCCCTGAATACGCAATACACATGAAGCGGCGTTACGTATTTTCGAACCCGCCTGCGCCGGCACATTGTGCTTTAACGGCCATAAAAAAGAGAATGTCACCCCATCCATCGTCCAGCTTGTCCCGTAACGGCATGGAGACTGCGCCAATGGTGCATTCTGCAACAAAAATGCCTGCTGCAAGCGACCTGCTTCAATCGACAGATAACGGCCTAGAGGGAACGACGAAAACGATTGCTGGACAGCATGACTTTCCAGTACCGAACGCACCCCGCCGGCATGATCAATATCAGCATGCGAGACCACCATAATATCGACATCACGCTCACCCAGCGAACGCAGGAAAGGCACGATGGTTCGCATACCCTGATCCGACTGAGCACTGTGCCGTAAACCACTATCAAAAAGTAATAGGTGTTTTGCAGTTTGCACCACAACTGCACTGCCCTGGCCAACATCCAGCGCATACAACACCCATTCGCCCTCGGCCGGACGACCCGGCTGCCAGGTCAGCGCCGGCAGCATCAGAACCCAACCCATTGAACGCAGAGGGAATCCGTAAGGCGCAATGGCCAGCACAATACCCAGTAAGGCAAGCACGGTAAGCATTACCGGCGCTGCCGCAACCGTAAAACTGGACCACGACAATGAAGCCAGCCAAATCGTTGGCTGCATCATTAAGCTGAAGAAGGTATGAGCCAGCCACGCAATGCCATGACACAAACCGGCAAGCGCCGGAATCAACGGCAGGAATGACGCAAACAGTGCCAGCAAAAGCGCCAGCGGGGTCACACTAAAGCTGATGACCGGAATGGCATACGCATTGACCAAGGGCGAAACAACCGACACCTCGTGAAAAATGAGTGCGAGCGCCGGCATCAGACCAACCGTAATAGCCATTTGCAGGCAGGTGACGGCAACCACTGCCCGGATCACAGTTTGGGCACGCGAACCGCGCTCATTGCTCACAAACCGCCCCCACCAGGCGGCGCTGGCCAGCAAAATCGCAACGGCACCGAACGAAAGCCAAAAGCCGCTGGCGAGCAGCGCCCAGGGATCCAGCAACACCGCAATCACGGCCACCGCACTTAGAAGCCGGGAAGCCGATAACGGAATGCGCAGAAACTGCGCAGCACCGATAACCGCCAGCATCAGAAAAGTGCGTCGTGCCGGCACCCCCCAGCCGGCCAACAGGCAATACAGCCAGGCTATCGTCAATGCCACCATCGCCGCGGCCATGCGCGCCGGAATATATTCCGACAAGCCCACTGTGCGCCACGACAGGCGACGCCAAAGCCAAAAAACCACCAACCCGCCCACTGCGGCAATCATCGTAATATGGCTGCCGCTGATGCTAACCAGATGGGTGATACCGCTGCGATTGAAAATGGTCCAGTCGCTGGCGCTCACACTGGCCTGATCGCCGATAGTGAGCGCCAGCAAAACCGCGCCATAAGACTTATTCTCAACAAAAGGCAACATCGCCCTGCGTACGTAATAGCGGGCGCGCTGCGCGCCAACCGACAGCCCCGCCCAACCCTCGTCTCTCAGGTACCTCGGATTACCGCGCACGCGACCCAGCGCTCGAATGCCGTCGGCAAACACATAGGCCTCGTAATCAAAACCATGCGGGTTGCGTGCTCCATGGGGCGTTTTCAATATCAACGCCATTTTCCAGACCTGTCCTGGAATAATCTCCGGGAATGGGGCAAACTCACCTTCTTCGCTGGCATACGGCCCGGCATACCCTTTTGCCCCCCAGTTCACCATAATGCGTGAAGGCACGCCGGATGGCCGGGATGACAGTACCTCAGCCTCAAACTGACGACTTCTGGCCTTGATGCGCGGCAGGCTGGCAACACGCAGCTCAACGCGAGACACCAGATTTTCGTTCGACGGATCCAGGCGATCTTGCAACCGGGATTCCGCGCGCCACGCCACATAAGCAAAAGTCAGGCCGAACGCCCACGCAACCAGCAAAATCGTTACACAACAAGCTGACCACGACCCGGTACGACGCAATAACGCACTAAGCCCCACCGTTAACAGACACAGGGTGATAAAAAAGCCAACCTGCGCCTTTAATGACGGTAACACTGGCAATAGCTGAACCGTGCCAGCCGCACACAACATGGCAACAGCAACAAGGCGACCCCGCAACGATACACTCCGTAAATAAAAACAGACTAGCTGCATTCATCCAGAGCCAGCACAAAACAGACGCTGAACCATCACAGGCATAACTACGACTTGTTTTTGTTATGATTTCGCGGGCACAAACGGAGAACAATCTTGAAAGTTATTATTGCTGGAGCAGGAATTGGAGGTTTAACACTGGCACTGATGCTGCATAAACGCGGCATTGACTGCGAGCTTTATGAAAGCGTGCCGGAACTCAAGCCACTGGGCGTCGGTATCAATCTTTTGCCCCATGCCGCCAATGAAATGGACCAGCTCGGCCTGCTGGACACCCTGGCAGACAACGCGGTGCAAACCTCGGCCCTGCATTATTACAACAAGTTCGGCCAGAATATCTGGCAAGAGCCGCGCGGCGTCGCGGCGGGTTATCCGGTGCCGCAACTGTCGATTCATCGCGGCCAGCTGCAAATGCTGCTTGCCCAGGCCGTTAAAGACCGCATCGGTGCCCAATGTATCCGCACCGGCATGACATTCACTGAATTAACACAGGATGATCAAGGCGTAACCGCAACCTTTGTCGAGCGCCAAACCGGCGAACATCACAATGTGCGCGGCGACATCATGGTAGGCGCCGACGGCATCCATTCGGCCGTTCGTCGTTTTTTCTACCCGGCGAACGACGAATTTCAGTTTTCCGGTCGTATGCTGTGGCGTGCAGTCAGTTACACCAAGCCATTTCTGGACGGGCGCACCATGTTCATGGCCGGTTACCAGGATGAAAAGTTTGTTGCGTATCCGATTATTGACCCGCATACGCCTGAAGGACTATGTGCCGTTAACTGGATTGCAGAACTGACGGTGGGTGAGCAGCCGTCCACCACAGACTGGAACCGTAAAGTAGACCCAAGCGTTTTTCGTGGCCCGTTCCAAAGCTGGAAATGGGACTGGATCGACATTCCCGCACTCATTGATCAGGCGCAGGCGGTTTATGAGTTTCCACTGGTCGACAAAAACCCCTTGCCACGATGGTCTTTCCAGCGAACGACACTGATGGGCGATGCCGCGCACCCTTTATATCCCATTGGTTCAAATGGTTCCGCACAAGCCATTCTCGACGCCCGTTGCCTGGCAGATCATTTACGCAACGCGCAAGATCGCCCCGGCACCCGGCTGGAACACATTCTGAAAGAATACGAGGCCGATCGCTTGCCGCCGACCACCGGCATTATCCTGCGCAATCGTCTCAACGGACCGGAACAAGTCATGCAAATGGCGCATGAGCGGGCGCCAACCGGTTTCAAGAACATCAATGATGTGGTGAGCCACGCAGAACTCGAGGCCGTGTCAACGCGTTACAAGCGCCTGGCCGGGTTCGACCCTAAGGCACTCAAGCGCAGCTAAACCGTTAGCACATGGCGCCAAGCCGGGGCAACACCCGGCGCGCCGACCGCGCCGTCTCGGCGATCACAACGTCCAACGACGTTTCACGCAGGTTTGCCAACGTTTGGGCTATCCGAGGCAATTGTGCAGGTTCGTTGCGCAAGGCAAACGAATCCTTGGAACCAGCCCCTTGCGCGGAATTGGCGCCAGTGCCCAGCCATGCGGGAGGAATATCGGGTGCGTCGGTTTCCAGTACCAGATTTTCCAGTGGCAGTTGGGTTGCCAGGCGCCGAATGCGCAAGGCACGTTCGAACGTCATGGCACCCCCAACTCCCAAAGCAAAACCAAGGTCAATAAACTGCCGGGCCTGCTGAAAGCTACCGTTGAATGCGTGTGCTGTGCCGCCCATAATCCGACGACGGCGTAAACTCTTGAGCAGGGCATCTTGCGAACGACGCACATGCAGGATAACCGGCAATTCAAACTTTACGGCAAGATCAAGCTGAGCCTCGTAAAAGCGCGTTTGCTTGTCGACCATTTCCCGGGTGCGCAGCTCGGGCACAAAAAAATCCAACCCGATTTCCCCCACTGCAACTAATCTGGGATCACTGATATGAGCCGCCAGAGCTGCCTCGAGTCGGCTCAAGGCATCGTGCCCGGCCTGCGGCACGAATAAAGGATGAATGCCCAACGCATACACCGCTTCAGTTGTGGAATGGGCCAAGTCACGCACCACATCAAAATTCCCCACCTCAACGGCCGGAATCACCATGCACCCTACACCTGCCTTCCTGGCACGCTCGATCACATCGAGGCGATCGTTCTGGAACTCGGCTGCGTCAAGATGGCAATGGGTGTCAATTAACATGACTGTGCTTGGCTTTATATTGGGCAACATCAACCAAAATACCATTGTCCATATACAGTTGCCGATGCGCCAGCGCAGCCAGCTCGATATCGTGCGTCACAATGGCGAAAGCCGTTCCCAGCTCACGATTGATCCGCACCAGCAGATCGAACATGGCCTTGGCTGTTTGGCGGTCGAGATTGCCGGTAGGCTCGTCGGCCAGTACACACGCCGGCTCAGTGACCAGCGCTCGCGCCAACGCCACGCGCTGCCGCTCGCCACCCGATAATTGGCCGGGAAAATGCCGTTCACGTGACTCAAGGCCCACCTGTTTCAACATTTCATGCGCGGCCTGCCTGGCATCGGTACGACTGAGCCGGCGCACAATCAGCGGCATGGCCACATTATCAAGCGCAGTAAACTCCGGCAACAAATGGTGGAATTGATACACAAACCCCAGATGACGATTACGGATCTGACTGCGCTGGGCTTCCGAGAGCCCGGTACTGGTGCGACCATCGATCACGACCTGTCCGGACGAGGGAGAATCAAGCAAGCCCAGAATATGCAATAAGGTACTTTTGCCAGACCCCGAGGCCCCTACGATTGCCACTATTTCGGCGGGATGCACTTCAATGCTGACGCCGCGCAGCACCTCAACCAGGGCGCCCCCTTCCTGGTAACTTTTTATCAACTCGCGCGCCGATAATACGGCCGGCTGACCGGGCGTGGAAACGGTATCAGTCATGACGCAAAACCCTTGCCGGTTGCAGGCGAGAAGCCCGCCAACTGGGATACAACGTGGCCAGCAACGACAACACCAGCGAAGTGACCGCAATAGTCACGATATCCGAGACTTGCGGATTCGACGGCAACTCGCTGATGAAATAAATCTGTTGCGGTAAAAACTCAATACCCATCATGTTCTCGACAAATGGCACGATCACGTCAATGTTATAGGCAACGAGCATGCCAAGCGCCACGCCCAATACCGTGCCAACCACGCCAATTAAAGCGCCCTGAATAAGAAAGATTCGTCCGATCTCACTGGGTGTCGCCCCCAAGGTTCGCAAAATCGCGATATCCGATTGTTTATCCTTAACTGCCATAACCAATGAAGACAGCAGGTTGAATGCCGCAACGGCGACAATCAGGGTAAGAATCAAAAACATCATGCGCTTTTCCGTTTGTACAGCGGCGAACCAGGTTCGATTGTTTTGAGTCCAATCGCGGGCACCCACACCTTGCAAATCGAACGCCAGTTCACGCGCAACCAGCGGTGCCTGCTGCATATCGTTGATTCGAAGGCGAACACCGGCAGCCCCACTATCGCGAAAAACACGGGCCGCATCGTCAACATTCACGAACGCCAGCGAAGCGTCGTATTCGTAGTAACCAGACGAATAAATACCCCCGACAGTGAACTGGCGCATTCGCGGACTGAAACCCGCCGGGGAAACCGACCCTTGCGCAGCCAGTACCATCACCGCATCCCCCACCAAAACACCAAGCGAGCGTGCCAACTGATTTCCCAGCACAATTTCAAAACTGCCCGGCGCCAACGCCGATAGGCTCCCTTCTATTATCTGCCCATTCAAATCAGACACCGCCTGCTCCTGAGACGGATCGATCCCCCGCAACTGCGCACCCACCAGTGTGCTGCCCCGTGCCAACATGGCTTGTGCCGAGACAAAGGGTGCCGCGCCCGCCACAGCGTCGTTGTCAGCGGCCTTTGCCGCGATCGACTGCCATTGATCCAGCGACTGCATGGGGGTTGAACCCGGAACAAACAGTTCAATATGTGGCAAAACCGACAGCATGCGGTCACGCACCTGGGTTTGAAACCCGTTCATCACCGACAGCACAATAATAAGCGCCGCTACGCCCAGCGCAATGCCGGCCATGGAACTGCCTGCAATAAAAGACACAAAACGGTCGCGTCGCCCCGACCTGCCCCGCACGCGGGCCAGGCCCGCATAACGCGCACCAATCCAAAACTCATAGGCCATCGTTACAACCACCTTTCAACCATTCACACTACAATACCAGACATGCAAATTGTCATTCCCGGCGCACTTCCCGCAATATCCGCTGCACAATCGCTCATGCCTTATCTGGTACAGCGTACCCCAAGGCTAACCCAGTGGTTTTCACGTTGCAGCGCCCGCGTTGAACGGGTCAACATACTGGATGCGGGCTGTACAGCAGCCGAGCTTTGGATGCTGACCCGCACACAAGCCTTTGCACCGGCGGCCGACCAGAATGTGTCAAGCGGTCTGGGGCCTTTTCTGGAGCCCGACACCGAACATCCGCAGTCGGCAATCTGGATTGCCGAACTGGTTCACGTCTCCCCCGCGCAAGACGGCGCTGCATTGCTTACAGCCAGCCAGCTTGATATTTCGCAGCAAGAGAGTGTATCGCTATTCGAATCGGCCCGTGAGGTCTTCTTGCACTATGGCTTTGAAATCCAGGCGGGCCAACACCCGGCTCGATGGATCGCCACGCTCCCCGGGCATGTATTCCCGAACAGTACCAGCCCGACCCTGGTGGCCAACACGCGTGTGAATGACTGGTGGCCGCAAGATACGGCAAGCCGTCCATGGCGACAGCTTGTGAATGAACTGCAAATGACCTGGCACAACCATCCGATTAACCAGGCTCGCAACGAAACGGGCTTGCCCGCCATCAATAGCATGTGGCTCTACGGCGGCGCTCGGACCGAGCAACTCAATGCAGCACAAGACGCACCGGCGACCCGGTGGCATGAAGACTTGCTGGAACCATATCAATCCGGGGATTGGGGCCTATGGCTCGAACGTCTTCAACACCTGGAGCCGATAATCATAAATGCTTTGAATGAGACCAGCACATCAAAGCCGGAACTTGTATTAATGGGCGAGGACCGCATTGTGACTTTGCGTCCCAGCACCCTGACGCGCCTGCGCGCTCAAGTGCCCGGCCAGGCAACACATTGGAGAAATTGGTGGTCACCCCAAAACTGAAAACCCGATCCGCCAGCCAGGAAGCAACCCGCAGGCTGATTGACGCTGGCATCCATCCGCTCATGGCCCGCCTGTTCGCAGCGCGCGGCGTCAGCAATGCCGGCGATATGTCGCATCACTGGGGAGTACTGGTTCCACCCTCGCAGTTAACCCATGTTGATACGGCTGCCGTTCAACTGGCTGAGGCGATCAGCGCCCGAAAAAAAATACTGGTGGTTGCCGATTACGATTGCGACGGGGCAACCGCATGCGCGGTTGCAATTCGCGCCTTGCGCAGCATGGGGGCCAACGCCCATTTCCTGGTTCCCAATCGCTTCGAGACCGGATACGGCCTGTCGCCCGAAGTCGTCGAACTGGCTATGCATCATCCAAGCGGCAAGCCCGATCTGATTATTACTGTGGACAACGGTATCGCCAGTGTCGAAGGCGTAGAAGCAGCAAACCAGGCCGGCATTGAAGTGCTCGTAACTGACCATCACTTGCCGGGCGAAGTACTTCCTGCCGCGCTGGCCATCGTGAATCCGAATCAGCCAGGCTGCGGCTTTCCCTCGAAAAACCTGGCAGGTGTCGGCGTCATTTTCTATTTGATGCTGGCTTTACGCGCCGAACTGCGCCGCCGCGATGTTTATGCAGCCGATGGCGGCCCGCGGCTGGATCAACTGGCCGACCTGGTTGCGCTGGGCACCGTGGCCGACGTCGTTAAACTGGATGCCAATAACCGCTTACTGGTAACCCAGGGGCTAATGAAAATCCGCAAAGGCATGATGCAACCCGGTATTCGCGCGTTATTCGCCGTTGCCGCACGCGAACCGGCCCAGGCCAGTGCATTCGACCTGGGTTTCGCACTCGGGCCGCGCATTAATGCGGCAGGCCGCCTGGCAGACATGAGCCTGGGCATCAACTGCCTGATTAGTAACGATGAAGGCGAAGCCCTGGCGCTGGCCCGTGAACTGGACCGCATGAATCAGGAGCGGCGCGGCATTGAACACACAATGCAAGACCAGGCGCTGGACGCAATCGACCCCGGCCAGTTGGACACTGCCTCCTCGGTTTGCGTTTATCGCCCTGAGTGGCATCAAGGCGTTATCGGCCTGGTTGCCTCGCGGCTGAAAGAGAAATACTGGCGCCCCACCCTGGCCTTCGCACGCGACGACAGCGGGCAGTTGCGCGGTTCCGGCCGCTCCATTCCCGATGTCCATTTGCGCGATGCGCTCGATCTGGTATCAAAACGTTGCCCCGATAGCATCCTGAAGTTTGGCGGCCATGCCATGGCAGCCGGCTTAACCTTGCGCGAGGCAAGCTTTGCCGAATTCCAGACCGCCTTCGACGACGCCGTGCGTACCCTATCGGGTAAAACCCGGTTTGAACCCGAAATAGAAACCGATGGATCGCTGGAAACCGGTTATGCCAACGCCGACGTGGCCGGCATGTTGCAACGGCAAGTATGGGGTGCGGGCTTTCCAGCCCCCATATTTGCCGACTCGTTCCACGTGCAGCAACAGCGTGTATTGAAAGAAAAGCATCTTAAGCTCACACTCGAGCGTGGTCATCAGCGTTTCGATGCAATCTGGTTCAACCATGCAACGCCGTTGCCCGAACGCATTCATGCCGCTTACAGGCTGGATCAAAACATATGGAACGGGCGCGTGAGCGCGCAACTGATTATTGAATATGCTGAAGCTGAGTAAGCATCTGTTGTACGGCCTGCTCAACCGTAATACGGGTTGTATCGACCTGAACATGGGCCAGGGCGTATAGCTTGCAGCGCGCCTCGAATGACGCAAGAATATTGGCCATGGCCTCATCTCGCAAGGCAGGTGTGGCGATGCGCGCGTCGTGCTGCTTCATCACTCGCTGAAAATGCACCTCGGGGGTGGCATGCAGCCAGCAAACGAGAAAGGAGTGCAACAATAGTTCGTACGTAGCCGGCTCAGCCACGATACCGCCCCCGGTTGCAATGATCACTTGCGGGTAATGCGCAATCACCTGCTCCAGGCAATCACGTTCCAGGCGCCGGAACCCGGCCTGTCCATAAATGGAAAAAACCTCGCTCAAGGCCATGCCGGCGCGTTCAGCCACCAATGTATTCAATTCAACGAAAGGCATCTCCAGGGCCCGAGCCAGCAAAGGGCCTGCCGATGATTTGCCTGCACCGCGCAACCCCACCAGCGCGATACGGCTGGGCACGCCGGCGCAATTAGCCTTGCCATGACCCAGGCTTTCCACCAGATGACTGCGGATTTCGCGCAAGCAAGCTGGTGACTGGCGCTTGAGCAACTCAACAATCAATGCATAGTCCACGCCATATTCATCCTGGTCAGACAACAGACTATCCATTGATACATTCAAGGCACGTGCCAGGCGTTGAAGTACCGATATCGAGACATTCCCGTCGCCTTTCTCAACCCGGGACAAGTAAGGTAGGGAGATATCAGACTCTTGCGCCAACTGTTTCATTGTCATGGCACGCGCGGCACGTTTGCGCCTTACGCGCTGCCCCAGGCGCAAGCAAAGGTCCTGAATCGCTTGTTCGTCGTGTTCGGTTGCCATCATCGCGCAGGACAAATCAAGGCCGAATCACTTCGGGCCCAGGCTCCGTTTCATAAAGCGCCTCTACTTTCATTTCCCGACGCTGCAGAACCGCCCGTTGATTCGTGTAACCCTTGTCTGTAATTTCGCCATCATCAACCGAAGGCGGTGAATCAAGCAACAATGCCGTCTGGGCATGCGTTGAGCTGGCCGGATGCTCGTTCTTGAGCCGTGCCAGGCCCTGGCGCACAGTGTCGACCACTTTGGGATGAGCAATCACTTCGTTCACTGGTGTATCCTCACCCAGTCCGGCAATTTGCCGGCACGCGGCAAAATTGGGGAACACAAGAAAGCCGATTGCATCCCGATCGTGTCCGGTTACCACGATATCCTGCGCAACCGGCGCCAAGTATTCCAAACCTTTCACACGCACATTGCCAACGCTGACCCAGGTACCGGTTGTAAGCTTGAAGTCTTCGGAGACCCGCCCGTCAAAAATCAAACCTGCCTCGGGGCGTTGCGGGTCGGCAAACCGAACGGCGTCGCCGATCTTGTAGTAACCCTCTTCGTCGAACGCCGCCTCAGTGACATCGGGCTGCTTGAAATAGCCCGGCGTAACAACCGGACCTTTCACACGCACTTCGAGCTTGTCGCCACCCGGCACCAGTTTCAGCGTTACACCCGGTACCGGCAGGCCAATGACACCGGAGCGATCGGCCTGGAAATGGCAGTCGGTTGCCAAAGGTGAAGTTTCCGTGGAACCCCACGCCGTCACCATCGGCACGGCGTACCCCAGCTCGGCACGCGACATTTCAATCAGGCCATCCCACAAGTGCTGGGGCAAAGCGGCGCCCGCGTAGAAAATCAGTTGCAAACGGGAAAAGAATTGCTTGCGCAGCGCGGTATCCGTTTTCAGGGTTGCCAGCAGCATATCGAAAGCGCGGGGCACATTCATATAATGTGTTGGCGCAATATCCCGCAAATTGGCAATACTGGTTTCAAACAAGCCGGGAACCGGCTTGCCGCCGTCCAGGTAAAAGGTTCCCCCGTGCTTAAGCACCATATTGAAATTGTGATTGCTGCCAAACGTATGATTCCAGGGCAACCAATCAAGCAATATCGGAGGCTCTTTTTGCAAGAACGGCCATACCTGCGCTTTTGCCTGCTGACTTGAACACAGCATGCGCTGCGTATTGAGCACCCCTTTGGGATACCCTGTCGAGCCTGATGTGAACAATATTTTCGCGATTGTGTCGGGGGTGACTGCGGCATAAGCCTTATTCACCTTTGCCAGATCGACCTGCGTCAGCAATTCCGACATACGCAAAGCATTCAAACCATCACAATCGTCTTCATCGGCGACCACCAGTTGCGCTTGATGCAACGACTCGATTGATTTCAATGCCGCCTGGAAGCGCGCCACGCCGCCAACATAAATGACCCCCGGATTCAAACGCTCGACGAGATTGCGCAGCTTCTCGTGGTCTTTGGACATGAGCGAATAAGCGGGAGAAATAGACGCATAAGGTATGCCCACATGCATCGCACCCAGCATCAGCAACGCATGATCAACGCTATTGTCAGTCAAGACACACACAGGGCGATCGGGCGTCACGCGGTTTTTCAATAACCATGTACCCAGCCGTTGCACCTTGTCGAGCATTTGCGCATACGTCAGGCCCTGCCACAGGCCGGCCGGGCTGCGCTGGGCGATGAACTCGCGATCGGGCGCCAAGTCGGCCCAGTACTCGAGATACTCACTTACGCAACGGGCATAGGGTGCCAGCGCAACCGGGTTATTCAGCAGTATCGTGCCATCATCACGCTCAGTAAGCTCGACAGCCGGCGCGGCAAAAATTGAATCAGAGCCCTGACTATTCATTCATTGTCTCCAGCGTATTTTTGAATTATTGCTTTATTTATTGTTCGGCAATTTGAGAAATACTATACGCAAATAATTTAACCGTTGCAATTTATAGTTTATTTCACTATCTATTGATTAAATCGGGAAACTCCGGCGGCTTCGTTCGTGCGCGCTGCGGGCATCGGGCTGCCGATCTCCATCCGGACGATGCGTTTTGAATTGAACTTATGGCATCATGTTTACATGAATACCGTTCCTTTATTCCCGTTGAGCAGAGCCTTGTTTCCAGGTGGCGTTTTACATTTGCGCATCTTTGAAGTGCGCTATCTGGAAATGATCAGGCAGTGCCTCGATACCCATGCAGAATTCGGCGTCGTTACGCTTACCGGCGGCGGCGAAGTTCGCCTGCCAACGAGACAGGAAACGTTTGTCGAAGCAGGAACGCTGGCACGCATCAACGAAGCGCAAGACATTATGCCGGGCCTGATACAAATTCAATGTTCCGGCACACACCGGTTTAAATTGGAAAAGCCATCCCAGAAGCCAAACGGACTTTGGGAAGCCGAAATCACCTTGTTGCCCGCAGAGCAAACCGTCACCATCACAAGTGATCTGCAAGCGTGCGCAGACGCGCTGGGTAAAGTGATTGCAGACTTGCAGCGCGATGGCGTGCCGCCCGAGGCAATGCCAATAAGCCCGCCGTTCATGCTGAACGACACCGCCTGGGTAGCAAATCGATGGGCGGAACTGCTACCGCTGCCACCAACACAAAAAGCACTTTTGCTGATGGAAAACGACCCGGTGCAAAGACTCGACTTACTCAGGGAAGTATTGCTTGTGAAAGGTCTTATCAAATGAGCGCTGCTCGTTACCGGCCCAAAGTGGGCCTGATCCTGGGCAGCGGTTCCGCACGCGGATGGGCTCATATTGGCGTTATCAACGAACTCAACAAAGCCGGCATTCATCCCGACATTGTGTGCGGCACCTCAATTGGCGCGCTGGTGGGCGGTGTTTATGCCAGTGGCCATCTCGACGAACTGGAAAAATGGGTTACCAGCCTGGGGCTTAAGGATGTTGTCTCGTTCATGGACCTGACCCTGACCGGCGGCGTTCTGAAAGGTGAACGACTGATGGCATTTTTCCGGGAAAAATTCAAAGACAGTGATATTGAAACTTTGGAAATACCCTTCGGGGCCGTTGCCACGTCACTCTATAGTGGAGCCGAAATCTGGTTACGCAGTGGCAGCATGCTGGGCGCCGTCAGAGCATCCATCGCATTGCCCGCTTTGTTCGCGCCGGTGCGTCACAACGGCCAGATATTGGTTGACGGCGGGCTGGTTAATCCGGTTCCCGTATCGCTGGCGCGCGCAATGGGCGCCGACATCCTCATTGCCGTTGACCTTAACTCCGATTTGCTGGGCCGCCATTTGCGTAAAGAGGAACAACCCGAATCCAATTCACGCTCCCCTGCCCCGGATCAATCGGACGAACAAAGCAGAGAATGGGTCAAACGAATTCAGAACAATCTCTACACCCTGCTGCCCACCTGGAACGACGCAATCAAAGATGAGCCCGAAATCCCCTCGGTTCTGAATGTGGTGGCCTCAAGCATCAATATCATGCAAGAGCGTATTACCCGCAGCCGCATGGTGGGTGAACCGCCACACATCATCATTGCGCCCCGGCTGGCACACCTTGGCCTGCTTGACTTTCATCGGGCAGAAGAAGCCATTGAAGCAGGCGCGCAGACAGCCCGGGAATGTATACCGGCAATTAAGACTTTCGACATTCGCACCTCGGTTTAGCTAGCGCAAAAGCCAGTTTGATGCGCGTGTAAGCGGTGCCATAACCATCCGGTTCACGACTGCAGGTAAATTTAGTGGCCTGGTCACCATTTTGATCGCCATCGACACCGGATAATGCCGACGCAACTCCTTGGCCAGGCGCCGACAAAGAATCTTGAATTCCTCTCGATTGGCCTCGCTGCCTTTGTGAACCTGGTACACATGCCAAAGCGCACAGTCGGCATCGGAAGAGCGCGCTTCCAGAATGCGACGCTTCAAAGCACCCAGCACTTTCCAGCGCCCTGGATCTTGAGCTTCACGATACTGCCTGAAATACTGGAAAAAATGCTTGTAATGATTGACTTCATCGGCACGAATACGTCCGGCAATGCCCGACAAAACCGGTTCCGTTGCCTGACTGGCCAGCGCGGTATAGAAAGTGGCCGTTCCCGTTTCGACAACACAACGCGCAACCATTTCCAAACCCTGGGTGGGCTCAAGCTCGTCGGCCGTGCACATGGCGGAATACTCGGTGAAAAAACCCTGGTACGCCCGCTCCCAATCGAACTCCGGCCAAACATGTTGCGTATACGCCTTCAGGACATAACCATGCCGCAATTCCTCGTGCTGCCACTTGGTTTCCAGCCACTCCTGAATCTCAGGCGCATCGGAATAATACTCAATTAAATTACGCGTATACAGGTCGGCGGCGATTTCAATAAACGACGCGGCAGCCACCATGTAAAACAAATCTTCATTATCGCGAACAAGCTCGCAATCAACGGCGTGCAATGGCACATTATCTAAAGACCAGTCTGAACTTGATAAATCCGGGGTTACTTCTGTCATTTCACTCATAACTCCACTCCAACCCGACAAAAACGTGGTCCGACATTCATATTGCGATCAAAATGCTATGGTAAACCACGACAGGCGGAATGCTCCAGCCACAAGTACGAATATCTCGAACAATGACTCGTACTTTGATTCCATGCGCACACCCGGCGAAAATTTCATGCCATACTTTTGAGCAAAATTTTCTACAACATATTGTTAGGCAAAAAAACAGAGGGAATCCATCATATGTCTTGTACCCAACTTTGTGACTCACCCGAGCGTTATGGCCTCATTTCCCGCCTGTTCCACTGGGGAATGGCGCTGGTCTTACTCTGGCAATTCACCTCTGTCATTATTCACACGCTGTTCGAGAAAACCGCGATCGACAAATTTTTCTGGGGTACACACAAAGCCGTCGGTACGTTAATCATGTTGCTTATTTTGCTGCGCGTGTTGTGGGCGCTGGTCAACCTGCGCCGACGTCCGCCCGCGGTAAGCATTGGGTCCATTACCGGACATATTGTTTTATACGCCCTCATGCTCGCCATCCCCACCATTGCCCTTATCCGTCAGTACGGATCAGGCAAAGCGTTTTCACCTTTTGGCATTCCGCTGATGCATGGCTTCGAGGAAACAAACAAAATTGAATGGATGATTGATCTGGGTAGCAATTTTCATGGTTTACTGGGTTGGACACTTCTGGTGGCCGTACTGGGCCATGGCGTCGCCGTGCTCTGGCATTACCTGCGCGGTGATCGCTACGTACTTGAACGTATGAAATAAGAGGCACACCCTTAGGTGAAATAAGGGTTTTCCTTGACATAACAAACGGTATCACGCTACCCTATATAAATAGTTATTCATATATATCAACATCAATTCAAGGGCTTGCCTGTAAAACAAGCCCTGTCAATCCGGGGCCCGCTTGCCCGGCCCTGCTTTTCACAGCCTGCGCTGTGCGTTTTTGTACCCCGTTAAACAACGGCCAGCCTCACAGGCTACCTGCGGCAGGTAGCAATGCCCGGGCATTGCTGTCAGGCCGACTATTACAAGAGGAAACTGTACTTATGGCTAAAGAAGAACTACTTGAAATGACCGGCTCGGTAACCGAAGTCCTCCCCGACTCCCGTTTTCGCGTAACGCTGGAAAACGGCCACCCCATTGTGGCTTACACCGGTGGCAAAATGCGCAAGCATCATATCCGCATCCTGGCTGGTGACAAGGTCAAGCTGGAAATGTCGCCCTACGATCTCAGCAAAGGGCGAATTGTATTTCGTCATATCGAAGGTCGCCCACCCATGGCCCGGAACAACCGGCGCTAATCCCATTTACCTTTCAGGTTCCCTTTTATTCGGGAACCGGATTAAATCAACTCACGGGTAACGGCGTCATGAAATGTTCAAGAACGCCCGATCGCTCGTCAATGTCGACCCATCTGCGGGTGTCCTGAAAAGTGATGACCGCAAGACTCGCAGGCGGGAATTCGTGCCGCAAGCGCACGACGGCATTTTTACTACCCCTGCCGGTCAGCTTCAGCGCCAATCCCTGCATTCCCGGGTTATGCCCCACAACCAGCACAGTCTGGCGGGAATCGGGCTGGGCGCCAAGCACATCAAGCAATGTCGATATACCGGCTTCATAAACGCGACTTTCATACAGGCATTGAATTGCCATTGGCAGGCGCTTTTGTACCTGCGCCCAGGTCTGCCGCGTACGAAGTGCCGGCGATATCACGGCAATATCCGGAACAAAACCCTCGGTTGCCATCAACCCGCCCACTTCCAGCGCCTCGGTCAGGCCGCGCTCGGACAAACTTCGTTCGAGATCCTGACCGTTTTGTGTAAAACCGGCATGAGCATGCCTTAATAACAGCAGACGTCGAACCTGATCAGGCATTACATTACTCACTCAGAAAAAACTACCGATACTTAATCACAAGAGCTCACGCTCGGCAAGGATACGATATTTCCCGCCACCGCCGGCAACGGCCCCTGGCACAGACGCGGCCAATACGACTCTTCGGGCTTGCCAGGTAACGGGTTCGCTCAGAAAGCCATGCGGTATGACCACCTTTCGCGCCAGCGTAACATGCGGTCGGAAAGGTATCTTCTTATCCCACCAGATTTTGTGTTCATCCAACGAATCGCCCAGCATACGCCATACTTGAGCCAGAGGCGGTGGCGTAATATGCGGACCGGCCCAGCTCACCTTGATATTCTGGAAACTATTGGTCTCTATCAGGTCAAGCCGGAATGCTTCAGGCAGCACCAGGTCTCTTAATATGGCATGCAATACAGGCAGATTTTCATCGGGCTGTATCCCCACGAACGCCAAAGTAAGATGCATGTCGTTCGGATGTGTATGCCGCCCCGCCAGGCCGTTTTGCAACTGCGCCAGCTTATCGGCTGTTTGCGCATCAGGCCATAGCGCATAAAACAAACGACTGGGCGGCAAAGGCGTAACAGCAGACGGTACGTGCATCGAGTCGGGCAATGTCTTCATGGTAGGAGGATACTAGAGCAGCAGGGCCAGCGCATCCGGTATATCAACAAAAAAGCCCACCATCCGGTAGATGGTGGGCTTTGCCCGTTGCCGACCGGGTACCTGCAATGATCTATTGACAGACTCAGGCCGTAGCGTTCTCGGCAGTCGTGACCTCTTCCTCATCAGAAACCGAACTGCGAATCAGATGATCGAATGCGCCCAGCGCCGCTTTGGCACCGTCTCCCGCAGCGATCACAATTTGCTTGTAAGGAACGGTCGTTACGTCACCGGCCGCGAATACACCCGGGACAGACGTCTGGCCTTTGGCGTCAATCTCGATTTCACCATACTTACTTAAAGACACGCTGCCCTTGAGCCACTCTGTATTGGGAACCAGGCCGATTTGAATGAACACCCCTTCCAGATCGACTTTCCGGGTTTCACCCGATTTACGATCTTTGTAGGTCAGCCCGTTAACCTTCTTGCCGTCACCCAGGATTTCCGTCGTCTGGGCCGAAACAATGACGTCAACGTTAGACAGCGTACGCAACTTGCGTTGCAATACGGCATCGGCCTTGAGCTCGTCGGTAAACTCGATCAACGTAACGTGACCCACAACGCCTGCCAGATCGATGGCGGCCTCAACGCCTGAGTTACCACCCCCTATTACGGCAACGTCTTTACCCTTGAACAAAGGGCCGTCGCAGTGCGGGCAGTAAGCCACACCGGCATTACGGTATTCATCTTCACCCGGTACGTTGATGTTGCGCCAACGGGCACCTGTTGCTAGGATTACCGACTTGCCTTTCAACGACGCGCCATTGGCCAGCTTCACTTCAATCATTTTGCCGGGAATCAGCTTTTCGGCACGCTGCACGTTCATGATGTCGACCTCGTAGGTCTTCACGTGCTCTTCCAATGCCGCTGCAAAAGCCGGACCATCGGTCTCTTTTACCGAAATAAAGTTCTCAATGGCGTTGGTATCAAGTACCTGACCACCGAAACGCTCGGCCACGACACCCGTGCGAATACCTTTGCGTGCGGCATACACGGCCGCAGCTGCGCCCGCCGGCCCGCCACCGACAATCAATACATCGTATGGCTCACGCTCACTGAGCTCTTCCGCTTTACGCGAACTGGCGCCGGTATCCAGTTGTGCCAGTATTTCTTCCACACTGGAGCGCCCCTGACCAAATTTCTCACCATTCAGGAACATGGTAGGAACCGACATGATCTGGCGGGCGTCTACCTCATCCTGATATAAAGCACCGTCGATGGCCACGTGCTTGATGCGTGGATTGATAATCGACATGGCGTTCAGGGCCTGAACAACGTCGGGGCAGTTCTGGCAGGAAAGCGAAAAATAAGTTTCAAACTCGTAGTCACCATCAAGGTTTCGGATCTGTTCAATAACCGATTCGTCGAGCTTGATGGGATGCCCCCCGACCTGCAGCAATGCCAGGACAAGAGACGTAAATTCGTGCCCCATGGGGATACCGGCAAATGTAACGCCTATATCTGTACCCGCACGGCGGATTTCAAATGAAGGCTTGCGTTGTGAGTCGCCGCTTTCAACCAGCGTCACCTTGTCTGACATGGTTTCGATTTCCTCGAGCAACTCGCGCAATTCGGCCGATTTCGCGCCGTCACCCAAATGAGCAACCAGCTCAACAGGCTCGGAAATACGTTCCATATATGACTGCAACTGGCTTTTTACATTGGCTTCTAACATAACGTTCACCTTCTTCTGTATTTTCTGTATTCAAAATGTCGCGGCGCGGTTTTTGGCCACACCGCGACCGATTCGAAAGTGCAGCCCGTTTTGACAGGCCACACCCTCCGTCTTAAAGCAGAACCGAATGCCTTGTTTAGATCTTGCCAACCAGGTCAAGGGAAGGCTTCAGCGTTTCAGCACCTTCTTCCCATTTGGCGGGGCAGACTTCACCGGGGTGAGCGGCAATGTACTGAGCGGCACGTACTTTGCGCAGCAGTTCGTCGGCTTTACGACCAATGCCGTTGTCGTGCACTTCCATGGCCTTGATTTCGCCCTCGGGGTTTACAACAAACGTGCCACGCAGAGCCACGCCCTCTTCTTCGATCAGCACTTCGAAATTGCGTGCCAGAGTCTGGGTGGGGTCGCCCAACATGGGGTACTGTACTTTCTTGATCGCGGCTGAAGTGTCGTGCCAGGCCTTGTGCGAGAAATGGGTATCGCAAGAAACAGCATAGACTTCAGTATCGAGCTTCTGGAACTCAGAGTACAGGTCAGCCAGGTCTTCCAGCTCTGTTGGGCAAACGAAAGTAAAGTCTGCAGGATAGAAAACGAACACAGACCATTTGCCTTTTACGGATTCATCGGTTACTTCGGAAAAATTGCCGTTCTGAAAAGCCTGTGCTTTGAAAGGTTTGATTTTGGTATTGATAAGAGACATGTTTTGCTTCCTCTGTGTTGTGGTTAAAAGTAAGGGTTGAAACTGGATACAGCTTCAGTATAGGCAAGCCCTATACATTTGTAAAATTGATTGATTCAATCACTTTAGTTGTTTTTATCTATCAAGAACATTAAAAGTCAACGAATAGGCCCTCACACCCTAAATGGGGACATCCGTACGGGTTTACAAGTACGTTAAAATGGCAAGTTATCTTAAAACATGCTGATTTCAGGAATATTTATGGAAGTGGAACAACAAAACCAGCTTTTGGCGCGCATAGAAGACTATGCACAGCGACAACATGCCCTACGGGGGTATCTTTGACTTCGCTGGCAAATCTGAGCGGTTGCAAGTTGTAAACGCCGAGCTCGAAAGCCCCGACGTCTGGAATGACCCAAAACACGCCCAAGATCTGGGGCGTGAAAAGAAAGGCCTGGAAGTCGTCGTTCAAACATTAACCGACCTGGAAACCGGTCTGGATGAAGCCAAAGAACTATATGATTTGGCCAGCGCCGACGACGACAGCGAAACCCTTTCGGCGATTGAAGCCGACTGCCAGGTCCTGGGCCAGAAGCTGGAGGAACTTGAATTCCGGCGAATGTTCAATAATCCGGCCGACCCACTGAACTGTTTCATTGATATTCAGGCTGGCGCGGGCGGAACGGAAGCACAGGACTGGGCCTCGATGCTGTTGCGCCAGTACTTGCGCTACTGCGAACGCAAGGAATTCAAAACCGAAGTGCTCGACGAATCGGCAGGCGAGGTCGCCGGCATCAAATCGGCCACAATCAAGGTGGAAGGCGACTACGCCTTCGGCTTTTTGCGCACGGAATCCGGGGTGCACCGCTTGGTGCGCAAAAGCCCGTTCGACTCCTCGAACGGGCGCCACACTTCGTTTGCCAGTGTCTTCGTTTATCCTGAAGTCGACGACTCCATCGAAATCGAAGTGAACCCGGCCGACCTGCGTGTTGACACCTACCGCGCCAGCGGCGCCGGCGGTCAGCACATTAACAAAACCGACTCCGCAGTCCGCCTCACGCACATGCCCACCGGCATTGTGGTGCAGTGCCAGAATGATCGTTCACAGCACCGTAACCGCGCCGAAGCCATGCAAATGTTGAAATCGCGCCTGTATGAACTGGAAATGCGACAGCGCATGGCTGAACAACAGAAAATGGAAGATGCCAAAACCGATGTGGGCTGGGGCCACCAGATTCGTTCTTATGTACTGGATCAAAGCCGCATCAAAGATTTGCGCACCAGCGTTGAAATTTCGAACACTCAGAAAGTGCTCGATGGCGACCTGGATCCGTTCATTCAAGCCAGCTTGAAGCAAGGGGTTTAACGCCTGTAACGTCAACTGCGGTGGCAGCGGTAACGCTGTCACCCCGCACCAACTCATATTGTCCTGCCGCTCACCTATCTAACCGTTCCACCAAAGTTATGACTCATTCCTCCGATCCAGCCACGTCTGTTGCCGAAGAAAACCATCTCATTGCAGAGCGTCGCCATAAACTGGCGCGACTGCGCGAACAAGACCGCGGCATCGCGTTCCCGAATGATTTCGTTCCGGAAGACAAGGCCGCAGATCTGCAGGCCCAATACCAAGGACACGACAAACCCGCTTTGGAAGCCTTGGCACAACCAGCCAAAGTGGCCGGCAGGATCATGTTGAAACGGGTCATGGGCAAAGCCAGCTTTGCCACGCTCCAAGACGGCAGTGGCCGGATCCAGATATATCTGGATAAAAACGGCGTGGGTGAAGAGGTCTATGAATCATTCAAGACATGGGATATCGGCGACATTATTGGTGTGGAAGGCACCCTGTTCAAAACCAACAAAGGTGAACTCTCAATACGCGCAGCCGGAATTCGTATGCTGGCCAAGTCGCTGCGTCCGCTCCCCGACAAGTTCCATGGCATGACCGACCAGGAGTTACGTTATCGCCAGCGCTATGTTGACCTGATCATGAACGAACAGACGCGGCACACATTCATGGCACGCAGCAAAGCCATTGGCCGTATTCGTCAGTACATGCTTGACGCGGGCTTTATGGAAGTGGAAACACCAATGCTTCACCCGATACCCGGTGGGGCATCTGCCAAGCCCTTTGTCACTCATCATAATGCGCTGGACATGCAAATGTACCTGCGCATCGCCCCTGAACTCTATCTGAAGCGCCTGATTGTTGGCGGCTTTGAGCGCGTTTTTGAGCTGAACCGAAACTTTCGCAATGAAGGCGTCAGCCCCCGTCATAACCCAGAGTTCACCATGATGGAGTTCTACGCAGCCTATACAAACTACCACTGGCTGATGGACTTTACCGAATCACTGATTCGCCAGGCAGCCATTGCTGCAACCGGCAATGCCACGTTCAACTACCAGGAAAAACAGCTCGACCTGGCCAACCCTTTCGACCGGCTTACCATTTTGCAGGCGATTCAAAAATATTGTCCGCAATACACTCAGGCACAACTTGAAGATGTCGATTTCCTGCGAGCCGAACTCAAGAAATTACATGTCGATGTTAATGCCCCGCCTTTGAATCAGGCGGGTATCGGCGCGTTGCAATTGGCGCTGTTCGAAGAAACCACTGAAGGGCAACTATGGAATCCGACCTTCATTATTGATTACCCGATTGAGGTTTCGCCCCTGGCGCGTGCTTCGGACACTGAGCCAGGCATTACAGAACGATTTGAACTGTTTGTCACCGGGCGGGAAATGGCCAATGGCTTTTCAGAGCTAAATGACCCTGAAGATCAGGCAGCCCGTTTTCATGCACAAGTGGCTGCCAAAGACGCAGGCGACGAAGAAGCCATGTATTACGACGCTGACTACATTCGCGCATTGGAGTACGGCATGCCCCCCACCGGCGGTTGCGGTATCGGTATTGATCGCTTAATTATGCTGCTGACCGACAGCCACAGTATTCGTGACGTACTGTTATTTCCGCATCTGCGGCCCGAAGACTGAAACACTGAAACGGCATCGGCGCCAGCCGTATTCGTTTTAATTTATTTTCAGCAACGCCAGCGCCAATCTAAACCATTAACCCGCAAAACAAAAAGCAGGTTAATGGTTTTCCTTGGCGTGGTTAATTGAATACTTCGGAATTTCAACCGTTAAGTCTTCCTGGGCAATTTTGGCCTGACAGGAAAGTCGCGAAGTGGGGGTCAGGCCCCACGCACGATCGAGGTAATCTTCCTCGTTATCCGTTGCCTCTTCCAAGGAATCAAAGCCTTCACGAACAATGACATGGCACGTTGTACAGGCACACGACAACTCGCAGGCGTGTTCAATTTCGATATGATTATCCAGTAACACGCGGCAAATCGACTCTCCCAAGGGCGCGTCTTCAATGACTGCACCTTCAGGACACACTTCCGGATGTGGCAAAACAGTAATTTTCGGCATAATACTTCTAAAGTTATGACTTGGAGACTTCGTCAAGACTACGGCCTGACAACGCACGGCGAATACTGCGATCCATCCGGCGGGCGGCAAATGAATCGGTCGACTGTGAAAGACGCTCAACTGCCTGGCGCACCGTGTCGGCATCGGCATTGTTGTCGTCCAGAACAGCCTGGCCCGCCTGCATGACCTCGTCCACCTGTGTGCGCTCCTGAGTTTCGAGAAGATCGCCGTCGGTTTCAAGCGCCGATTGAACTGACTCCAGCAATTGTTTCAACTCAACCTGCTGTTCGCGCAAGGCACGTGCCTGTGCGTCATCCGAGGCATGGCTCATTCCTTCACTTAGCATGCGCGCCACTTCATCATCAGACAACCCATATGACGGCTTGACCGAAACACTGGCCTGCGCACCGGTACTTTCTTCACGTGCACTGACATTCAACAAACCATCGGCATCAACCTGAAAGGTAACGCGAATACGAGCCGCTCCCGCGACCATCGGCGGAATGTCTCTAAGCTCAAAACGCGCCAGAGAGCGGCAGTCGGACACTAAATCGCGCTCACCCTGGACAACATGAATGCTCATGGCGGTTTGCCCATCCTTGAAGGTCGTGAACTCTTGCGCACGCGCGACCGGAATCGTGCTGTTGCGCGGAATAATCTGCTCAACCAATCCGCCCATGGTTTCAAGGCCCAGCGATAGAGGCGTGACATCGAGCAACAGCCAGTCTTCACCTGGCGACCGATTACCCACGAGCAGGTTGGCTTGCAAGGCTGCACCCAATGCCACGACCTGATCCGGGTCAAGGTCATTGAGCGGGTCTGTGCCAAACAAGCGCCCTACTTCGCGCTGCACAACCGGCATGCGCGTAGCACCGCCCACCATCACCACACCTTTCACATCGGACGCCTCAAGGCCGGCATCACGCAATGTTCTGCGCGCGCGATCAATCGTGCGGCCAACCAGGGGTTGCGCCCATGCTTCAAACTGTTCGCGCGTGACTGCCATCTGGATGGTCTGGCCACCCACTTGAGCGCTGAACTCCACCTGCTCTGCATCGGTTAACGTTTCACGCGCAGCACGCGCTGCCACATAAAGGGCGCGAACATCTTCTTTGCGATCGACATTCAAGGCTCGAGCCTGAACAACCTGCTTGACAATTTCAGCGTCGAAATCGTCGCCGCCCAACTGCGTGTCACCGCCCGTGGCCACCACTTCGAACACCCCTTTGCTCAATCGCAAAATCGAGATATCGAAAGTGCCGCCACCCAGGTCATACACCGCATAAACACCCTCGGAAGCGTGATCAAGGCCATACGCAATTGCCGCTGCGGTCGGTTCATTCAACAAACGCAATACTGTCAAACCTGCCAGGCGACCGGCATCGCGTGTCGCCTGGCGTTGCGCATCGTCGAAATAAGCGGGTACTGTGATAACAGCGCCCACCAGTTCCCCACCCAGGGCGGACTCGGCACGCATACGCAGCGACTTGAGAATTTCGCTGGAGACCTCAACCGGGCTGAAGTCGCCCTGCACGGTACGTAAACGCACCATATCGTCGCCATCGGCAAAATCGTACGCCGCACCCTCAGCTTGAGCTTCAGCCAGGGAGCGACCCATAAAACGCTTAACAGAAGCAATGGTGTTACGCGTATCGCTTGCCTGATATTCGCGTGCCTCATAGCCCACCTGCATGCCCTCATCAGGCAAATAGCGGACCACCGAAGGCAGCAACACACGCTCCTGTTCATCCGGCAATGCCTCCGGCACACTGCTGCGCACCGCAGCCACCAGGGAATGAGTGGTGCCCAGGTCGATACCGACCGCGAGCTTACGTTCATGTGGAACCGGTGAATCACCCGGTTCTGAAATCTGCAATAAAGCCATAAATAATTATTGGTTCCGGTCTGCCAATTCGTATTGCGCAGTCTGAATTTCGCTTGATAATTTATCGAGAAACATCCATTCGCGCACTTTGACGGCGGCGGCATCGACATCGTTCTGATCGTCGATAAGCGCGGCCACGTCTGCTTGCATTTGCGCAACGGCCGCTTGAATTTCATTCCTCAACACTGAAAATGCGTCGGGGCTGGCAGCCGCTTTTGCTTCATCGAGCGCTTCACGCCACTCCATCTGACGCATCAGAAACGCACCATCCATTCGGGTATTGCTTTCAGTTTGCAGATCGCAGCCGCCCAATTCGCACAAATAGCGTGCGCGCGCCAGCGGTTGCTTCAATACCCGATAACCTTCGTTGATGGTTGACGCCCATTGCATCGCCACGCGTTTTTCCGCCGAGGTGGCATTGGCGAAGCGGTCGGGATGAACCTGCCCCGCCAACTGACGCCACCGTACTTCAAGCCGATCGGTATCCAGCGCAAAGGATTGAGGAAAATCGAATAACTCGAAATAGTTTTGAGACGACACACTACACCGTAAACGACTCGCCGCAACCGCAGCTTGCCTTCTCGTTGGGGTTCGTAAACTTAAACCCCTCGTTCAACCCTTCACGACCATAGTCGAGTTCGGTTCCATCAAGATACGGCAAGCTCTTGGCATCGATAAAAACCTTTACGCCATGCTGCTCGAAAATCGAGTCGTCGGTGTTCGGCTCGTCGACATACTCAAGCTTATACGCCATACCAGAGCAACCCGTCGTGCGCACACCCAGGCGTAAACCCTGGCCTTTGCCACGTTTTGCAAGATAGCGGCTGACATGCTCTGCCGCTTGTGGAGTCAGCGTAATACCCATAGTTTTAATCCTGTTTGCTATGCGTTTCCTTGTAATTCTGGACGGCCGCCTTGATGGCGTCTTCAGCCAGAATGGAACAGTGAATTTTCACCGGTGGCAAAGCCAGCTCTTCGGCAATTTGCGTATTGCGAATTTCCATTGCCTGATCGAGCGTTTTACCCTTCACCCACTCGGTAACCAGTGAGCTGGAGGCGATCGCCGAGCCGCAACCATACGTCTTGAATCGTGCATCTTCGATAACGCCCGACTCGTTCACCCTGATTTGCAGTTTCATGACGTCACCACAAGCCGGTGCGCCGACCATCCCGGTACCGATACCGGCATCGCCTTTTTCGAAACCGCCGACATTACGGGGGTTTTCATAGTGATCTAGTACTTTTTCGCTATAAGCCATGATGGACTCCTTGTATCTGATTCAAATCTTTAATGTGCTGCCCACTGAACGGAATCAAGATCGACCCCTTCCTGTACCATTTCCCACAAGGGCGACATATCACGCAATTTGCCAACCCGGGCCTTTAATAGTTCGACCGCAAAGTCAACATCTTGTTCAGTGGTAAAACGACCTAAAGTGAAACGAATGGAACTATGCGCCAATTCGTCATTCCGGCCCAGTGCACGCAATACATAAGAAGGCTCCAGACTCGCCGATGTACAGGCTGAACCACTGGAAACCGCCAGCTCTTTAATTGCCATAATGAGCGACTCACCTTCCACATAATTAAAACTGACGTTCAGGTTGTGCGGAACACGTTGCTCCATATCGCCATTGAGATATACCTCGTCAATTTCCGAAACCCCTTTCCACAGGCGGTCTCGCAACACGCGAATACGTTCGTTCTCCGTGCCCATTTCCTGCTTGGCCAGACGAAAAGCCTCGCCCATGCCCACGATCTGGTGCGTAGGCAAGGTACCGGAACGAAAACCACGCTCATGACCACCACCATGGATTTGCGCCAGAATGCGCACACGTGGTTTACGCCGGATGAACAGCGCGCCCATTCCTTTCGGGCCATACGCTTTATGGGATGAAAAGGACATGAGATCGACCTTCAGTTTTTGCAGATCGATTTCCACTTTGCCGGCAGCCTGCGCCGAATCAACATGAAAAATGATGCCCTTTTCGCGGCAAATTTCACCAATGGTTTCAATATCCTGGATAACACCGATTTCATTGTTCACGAACAAAACCGACACGACACTGGTATCCGGGCGCAGCGCCTGCTTGAAGACTTCCAGATCGAGCAAACCGTTTTCCTGAACGTCGAGGTAAGTGACCTCATACCCCTGGCGCTCGAGCTCACGACACGTATCAAGCGTGGCTTTGTGCTCGGTTTTCAGCGTAATGATGTGTTTGCCGCGCTGAGCATAAAACTGCGCCGCACCTTTGATAGCCAGATTAATGGATTCGGTTGCACCGGATGTCCAGATAATTTCACGCGGGTCTGCGTTAATCAGTTCGGCCACTTGGGCACGTGCCTGTTCGACAGCCTCTTCGGCCGCCCAGCCAAACGCATGACTGCGCGATGCAGGATTCCCATAATGCTCGTAAAGCCATGGAACCATTTTATCGACAACACGGGGATCAACCGGCGTTGTGGATGAATAATCTAAATAAACAGGACGTGAAGACATCGACCAACTCCTTTCTAAACCGGCATTGACGGCACAATTTTGGTGCCCGCCATTTTACTAACCTTAACTGTGTTTTCGTTTCTTTCCGCAGAGGCATCATGCAATGCCCTCATGCGTTGCTTGTCGACCAGGTCTTGCAAAGAGACCGAGTCGAGATATTCGACCATTTTGTGGTTCAGGGTTGTCCAGAGCTCGTGCGTCATGCAGCGGCTTGCATGCCCGGTGCGCCCGACGTTGCAATCTTCCTTGCCACCACAGCTCGTGGCGTCAAGCGGCTCATCGACTGCGAAGACAATATCGGCCACGGTAATGTCGCGCGCCAAGCGCGCCAAAGAATAGCCGCCGCCGGGGCCACGTACACTGTCGACCAGTTCATGTCGACGCAATTTTCCGAACAACTGCTCAAGATAAGACAGCGAGATATTCTGCCTTTGGCTGATTGCCGCCAACGTAACCGGGCCACTGTGCTGACGCAGCGCCAAATCAATCATGGCGGTAACGGCAAAGCGCCCTTTTGTGGTTAAACGCATATGATTTCCTTGCCAGTCTCCGTGCTTGTGTAAACAACGGAAATTTACATCAAACTTTAATTCCCGACTATTTGACTCAAGTATAGCAAATACCCGACTGAATTGCTAGGTTAAACAACCATAAAAAAACCGGGCTGAAAACCCGGCTCTTCATGTAAGGACAACCTTTACCGGTTGCCCTTGACCATAAGCGCTTGCAACCAACGCCTTCTAGGCTGCCTGATACTGCGTGGCCCGCTTGCGCACAACTTCCAGCACACCCTGACAGGCATCTTCAAGATAATCAAGCACCTTGTTGAAACCATCGGGGCCGCCGTAGTACGGATCGGCAATCGTCGCCTCTTCGAACTCATTAGCAAAACGCATAAGCAACATCAGCTTGTGCCGATAGACCCGGGGGCACTGTTGCTGCAATGCGGAAAGATTCTCCCAGTCCATTGCAAGAATGAAGTCGAATTCGCGGAAATCTTCGGCCGTTACCTGGCGCGCCACACATTGGGAGATGTCGTAACCACGTTTACGTGCCGCAGCCTGGGCACGCGCATCGGGCGACTCGCCAACATGGAAGCCATGCGTGGCAGCCGAATCAACACCTACCAAGCCAGACAGACCTGCTTCGTCGATCATGAGACGAAAAACGCCCTCTGCGCTGGGTGAGCGACAAATATTACCTGTGCAAACAAAAAGTACCTTAGTCATCATGGGTGAGATTGTGAGGGAAAACCCGAAATAAGGCAACAGATTTAAGCGTAAAATTTTTCTTCAGGCAAGACCAACTGCTGTGACGCCATCGTCGAAAATGCATTTCGACACCGTTTCATCCGGCCACGGGATCATGCGCGAAAATCCACTTGAAAACACGCAAAATCCATTGCAATGCAGTGCAACAAGCCTGCGCATGTCGCGGCTTTGGCCTGACCGCACGAAAAGACTTCAAACCCGTGTCATTTGAATGACAAACAGCCGATTTTCGCTGCATTAACGCCGTGTTGTTGCTAATGAACAACGAATTCACTCGCGCCCGCCGGCCCACCTTTTCAGAATAAGGTTTTCGCATGGCTGTATAAGCAAATCAGTTAGGATTGAGCAAAGCCTGCTCTTTCAAACGATTCAGCGCATCGCGTGCAGACGCGGCCTGCTCGAATTCGAGATTCCGGGCATGATCAAGCATTTTTTTCTCCAAGCGACGAATTTCCCGGGCCAACAACCGATCGTCACTCAAGAGTTCAGCAGGAATACTGTCATCGTGATTGGGCTTGTTCGGTTGTTCAACACCATCAATCATTTCGCGCACGGCCTTGTTAACCCCCTGGGCCACAATGCCATGCTCTTCATTGAAGGCCAATTGCTTGTCACGACGGCGCTGCGTTTCGTCGATTGCCCGACGCATCGAGTCTGTCACGCGATCGGCATACAAAATGGCACGACCGTTCAAATTCCGGGCGGCCCGCCCAATCGTCTGGATCAGGCTTCGGTCGGAACGCAAGAACCCCTCTTTGTCGGCGTCCAGAATTGCCACTAACGACACCTCTGGAATATCCAGGCCTTCCCGTAGCAGGTTAATCCCGACCAAAACATCAAAAACCCCCAGGCGCAAGTCACGGATAATTTCCACACGCTCAACGGTATCGATATCCGAATGCAAATAACGCACCTTCAAGCCACTTTCAGTAAGGTAATCGGTTAAGTCTTCCGACATCCGCTTGGTTAGCGTGGTAACCAATACCCGCTCCTGCACGGCAACACGCAACTTGATCTCGCCCAACAAGTCATCAACCTGCGTTACCGCCGGCCGCACCTCGACTTCGGGATCCACCAGACCGGTTGGCCTGACCACCTGTTCAACCACATTATCCGCATGCTCATGCTCATAACGCGAAGGCGTGGCGGAAACAAAAACGGTTTGACGCATGCGTGCCTCAAACTCTTCCATTTTCAACGGCCGGTTATCCAATGCCGAAGGCAATCGAAAACCATACGTTACGAGGGTTTCCTTACGCGACCGGTCGCCTTTGTACATGGCACCCAACTGCCCGATCGTGACGTGACTTTCGTCGATAAACATCAGGGCATCATCAGGAAGATAATCGATCAGCGTCGGCGGTGGCTCACCCGGCGCAGCGCCCGACAAATGGCGGGAATAATTCTCGATCCCTTTGCAGAATCCCAGTTCCTGCAACATTTCAAGGTCGAAACGCGTGCGTTGCTCCAGACGTTGCGTTTCAACCAGCTTGTGGTCATCCAACAAGATTTTTGTCCGGTCGCGCAACTCTTCCTTGATGGTTTCAATTGCGCGTAACACGGTTTCGCGCGGTGTGACGTAATGCGAACGTGGAAATACCGTGAACCGCAACACCTTCTGACGCACTTTGCCAGTTAAAGGATCAAACAGCTGCAGGGTTTCCACTTCATCGTCGAACAGCGTGATACGTACAGCCAGCTCGGCGTTCTCTGCCGGGAAAACATCGATTGTTTCGCCACGAGCCCTGAACGTGCCCCTGACAAACTCGACATCATTACGTTCGTATTGCATGGCGACCAGACGGGCCAGCAATTCCTGGCGCGGTACCCGGTCACCCGTTCTCAGCGTAAGAACCATGGCGTGGTAATCGCCAGGGTTACCGATACCGTAAATGCAGGAAACCGAACCGACGATAATCGTATCGCGCCGCTCCAGCAGGCTTTTGGTTGCCGACAGGCGCATCTGCTCGATGTGATCGTTAATGGACGAATCTTTTTCGATAAACAAATCGCGTGTTGGCACATACGCTTCAGGCTGGTAGTAATCGTAATACGACACAAAATACTCAACCGCATTCTTTGGAAAAAACTCACGAAATTCGGCATACAACTGCGCCGCCAGCGTTTTATTGGGTGCCAGCACCAATGCCGGACGACCTGTGCGCGCAATGACATTGGCCATGGAAAACGTCTTGCCCGAGCCGGTGACGCCCAGTAGTGTCTGAAACATCAGACCGTCGTCAATGCCGTCCACCAAAGCATCGATTGCCGCCGGTTGATCACCGGCAGGCAGATAAGGCTGGTAAAGTTCAAAAGGGCTGTTTGGGTACTGCACAAAGCCCGGTGTTTTCACGGCCATACTGGACACCTAAGGGTAAACCCCTTATTATCTCATTAATTCTTATCCCTCACACAACACAGGTAATATGACCTCTATTTTCGAATCCGTTGAACTGGCTCCCCGCGATCCCATCTTAGGACTGAATGAACAATACAGCACTGATACCCGGTCCGAAAAAGTCAATCTGGGTGTGGGGGTGTACTACGACGACAATGGCCGCGTGCCACTACTCAAGGCGGTACGTGAGGCTGAAAAAGCACGCGTTGAACAGGCCGCGCCCCGCGCCTACCTGCCCATCGATGGCCTGGCACCTTACAACAAGGGTGCCCAAACCTTGTTGCTGGGCGAAAACAACGACTTAGCCGCATCTGGGCGTGCTCTTACCGTACAAACACTGGGCGGCACCGGTGCACTTAAAATTGGCGCCGACTTTCTGAAAAAAATTCATCCGAACGCCAAGGTTGCGATCAGCAACCCCAGTTGGGCAAACCACAAGGGCATTTTTGAAGGGGCCGGATTTCAGGTCGATCAGTACCCGTACTACAACCCTGAAACCCACGGCTTTGATTTTGAAGGCATGCTGGGTGCACTCAAGGCCATGCCTAAGGGCACCATTGTTGTCTTGCATGCCTGCTGCCACAACCCTACCGGCGTCGATCCGTCTGCCGAACAATGGAAACAGATCGCTGAAGCCGTAAAGGAAGCCGGCCTCGTGCCATTCCTGGACATCGCCTATCAAGGGTTTGGCGACGGCCTCGAAGAAGACGCCTATGTCGTGCGCTTGTTTGCAGGACTGGATATTTCCGTCCTTATCAGCTCTTCTTTCTCCAAATCGTTCTCGCTGTACGGCGAGCGCGTCGGTGCGCTGACGCTGCTTTGTGCTTCGAAAGACGAAAGCGCCCGTGTCCTGAGCCAGCTGAAAATCGTAGTCCGCACCAACTATTCCAACCCACCTACTCACGGCGGCACCGTCGTTTCCACCGTATTGAATACGCCTGAACTATATCAACTGTGGGTCGACGAACTAGGCGGCATGCGCAACCGCATTCGCGACATGCGCACCCAGTTGGTACAAAAACTCAAAGAGCACGGCGTAACGCAAAACTTTGATTTCGTGCTTGCCCAGCGCGGCATGTTTTCATACTCCGGCTTGAGCAAAGAGCAAGTAGAGGCATTGCGCGCCGATCACGGTGTATATGCTGTCGGCAGTGGTCGCATTTGCGTGGCGGCATTGAACAGCGGCAACATCGATCACGTTGCACAATCAATTGCAAAAGTGCTTTAAAAGCGCATTGGCAAAGCATTAAAAGCTTGCCAATTTGCACCCGCTAAGGCAGAATAAGGGCTGTATAAAAATACAGCCCTTATTCTATGGCCATCAAGCTTACCTCCCGCCAGCAGGAAATTCTTGACCTGATCCGTACGCAAATTGCACGTACGGGCTTTCCACCAACGCGTGCTGAAATAGCAAAGGAGCTGGGCTTCAAGTCTGCCAATGCGGCTGAAGATCACCTCAAGGCCCTGGCCAGAAAAGGGGCCATCGAGCTAACGGCCGGGGCCTCACGCGGCATCCGCCTGAAAATGGAAAACGATCCCGAATCGAACCCGGCACACGACATCATGCCGTCAGGGGTGCTTTTTACGCCCCTGGTGTTGCCCGTTGTCGGTCGTGTTGCCGCAGGCAGCCCGATTCTGGCCAGTGAACACGTCGAACGGGAGTTGTCGGTGGAACCTTCATTGTTCACGGCAACCCCGCACTATCTGCTGAAGGTACGCGGCCTGAGCATGCGCGACGCCGGCATTCTTGACGGCGACCTGCTTGCAGTTCGCAAAACAAGCGAGGCACGCAACGGGCAAATAGTGGTTGCCCGGCTGGGCGACGACGTAACCGTCAAGCGCCTGCACCGGGAAAACGGGCAAATTCATCTGCTGCCCGAAAATCCCGATTTTTCCCCCATTGTCGTCGATGCAGGCAACGAGTTCGCACTGGAAGGGATTGCCGTCGGTCTTATCCGGACAATGCAATAACCATCAACTTACAGCCCCTGATTACTGCCCTTTGTAATCAGGTTTACGCTTCTCAAGAAACGCGTGCATACCTTCCTGTTTGTCCTGGGTCGCGAACAAAAGCTGCAGCGCTTTTCGTTCAAGCGCCAGGGCAGCGCCCAAGGGCGCATCGGCACCGTGCAAAACCACCTCTTTGATCTGCTGCAGCGCAATCGGCGGCTGGCCGGCCAGATGCTGTGCCAGCTCGAGGCAATGTGGCATCAGTTGATCGTCATCGACGACTTTGCTGATCAAACCCATCTCGTAGGCTTCATCGGCACTGATCAAATACCCTGTCATGCACAAGTACATGGCGCGAAACTTGCCAATTGCACGGGTTAGCCTTTGCGTTCCCCCGGCACCCGGCATAATACCCACACGCACCTCGGGCTGTCCGAAGCGGGCTGTGCGCGTCGACACAATCATATCGGCGTTCATGGCAAGCTCCAGGCCACCGCCCAAAGCATAGCCCGCCACCGCCGCAATAACCGGAACAGGACACTCGGCCACGGCCGCCCATAAACGTTCGGTATGACGGTGGTACATTTGTACCGCATCCACCCGTGACATATCCTCTATGTCGGCACCCGCTGCAAAGAACGTGTCCCCCCCCGTCAGGATGACGCAGCGTAACTCGGAATTATCGGCCAGCGACCGGAAAACGGCGGCCAGCTCCTGGCGAATACCCAGATCAAGTGCGTTGCGCACATGAGGGCGATTCAGACGCACCACGGCAATGTGTGCGGTTGGGAACTCCAGTAATACCTCATTCGTACCAGGTGGCGTATCCAGCCGCGAATTGTTTTGATCCGGCATTGTTTTCCTCGTTTCTGTTCCACTCATTTATCCACGCTCCGAAAACGTGGCGATCGGCTTGGCATTCGTGTATTTATAACGGGCAGTTTTGATCGAAGTCTGGTTTTCGCTTTGCTTTCAGGGAGGCCAGCCCCTCTTTGGCGTCGGGTCCTGTAAAACCCATGAACTCCAACGCCAGCGAAGTATCAAAAGTAGGCCCGGCCATGCGCAACCAGTTGTTCAAAGCGTATTTAGTCCAGCGCAGCGCCGAAGGCGAACCGTTTGCAAGGCGGCTGGCCACCTCAATCGATTTGGACTCGAGCTCGGCAGCCTCGGTACACAAAGACACCAGGCCAATGCGCTCGGCCTCTTCTCCAGAAACACTCTCGCAAAGCATCAAATAGTATTTTGCTTTGGCCATGCCGCACAGCAAAGGCCACACTATGGCGGCATGATCTCCCGCAGCCACACCCAAACGCGTGTGCCCATCGATAATGCGCGCATCTTTCGCCGCTATGGATATATCGGCCAGCAAGCCGGCCACCAACCCCGCCCCGACCGCAGGCCCTTCCATGGCCGAAACAATTGGCTTGGAGCAATTAATCACGTTGTAGACCAGATCTCGCGCTTCCTTCCAGACACGCGACAACACCGTGAAATCTTCGGTCATCTCTTTCACCAGATCCAAGTCACCCCCCGATGAAAACGCACCTTTGGAGCCCCGGATAATCGCCACGGATACGTTGGGGTCGGCATCGATGTCCCGCCAAACCCGTACAAGCTCTCCGTGCATGACCGCATCGGCGGAATTCAAACGGCCGGGGTTGGCCATGGTGATGCGCAACACGCGTGGCGCCGGCTCATCAAACTGCAAGCGCTGATAGCTTTCATAAACTGATTTCATATTTTTTTCTCCTTGCCTTGCCAATACTTATCACGCAGCAGGTTTTTCTGAATTTTGCCGATGGGCGTTTTAGGGAAGCTATCAACAAACTTCACCTGGCGCGGACGCTTGAAACGCGCCAGGCGCTGGGCACAATGATCCACAATTTGCGCTTCGCTTAACGTAGCACCCGACTTCAATAATACGTAGGCAATCGGAATCTCACCCCATTTATCATCGGGAATGCCAAACACGGCACACTCGGCCACAGCGTCCAGTTCGTAGATGGCGTTCTCAATTTCCTTGGGATAAACATTTTCCCCGCCGGAAATAATCATATCCTTGGCCCGATCCACCAGCGTGATGAAACCCTCTTCGTCCATTACGGCCAAGTCGCCGGTTATTGCCCACCCATTACGCCAAAAAGCAGCGGTTTGTTCAGGCTCGTTGTAATACTCAAGCATCACATTATTGCCTCGCGATGCAACTTCGCCAATTTTTCCGGGCGGCACAGGATGCCCCTGTTGATCAATAAGGGCAATATCAACGTTGTAAGCCTGGCGTCCGATCGATCCAAGCTTGTCTTGCAAATACCAGGCCCGCAACGACGTCAGCACACCCATTTCAGACTGGCCGTAAATTTGCGTCATGGCCACATTGGGCAACAAACGCATCATTTCTTTCTGTACCCAGTCTGGCATAGGGGCACCCGCAAACGAGACCTTGCGCCAGCTTTCGTAAGCTTGCGCGTCAAATCCGGGGTCGCTGACCACCATGGCGATTTGCGTCGGCACCATAAACGCGGCAGTCATGCGATTCTGACGAACCATTTGCGCAAACGCATCGGGGCTCCATTTGGTCAGGAAAACACTGGTTGCCCCCACCAAAACCGCCGGCTGAAACATGATATTCAAGGCTGCAACGTGGAATAACGGCGTGACCATACCTATGACGTCCCGTTCATCCAGTGCTTCTTCCATTGCAACCGTATGCGCCGTAATATAGCGATTCAGATGACTACAAAGCACGCCTTTGGGTCGCCCGGTTGTCCCTCCCGTATAAGTCATGCAGAAGGGATCATCCGGCTTGAGCTCCACACTCGGATAATGCGCTTCACCCTGTGCATAAAAATCCTCAAAGTCGGTGTCGTCCGTCTCGGCGCCAATACTGATATATCGACTCAAAAGCGCAGGCTGCCCTTTTATGCCGTCTGCCTTGTCTTTGAATATCGACTCATAGAAAAGCGTCGTGACGTCGGCTTTTTCCAGCACGAAAGCCAGTTCATCGGGCGAATACAACGTTGACACGTTAACCAGTACGGCGCCGGAGCGCGCCACCCCGAAGAATACAATGGCATACTCAAGACGATTACGACACAGCATGGCCACTTTTTCGCCTTTTTTGACACCCGCCGAAATCAAAGCATTCGCCAACTTGTTGGCCGTTTGATTCAGCGCTTTGTAGCTGATGGTCTGATCCTCCCAGATCACAGCCGTTTTAGAAGGGAAGCGCTCGGCGGAACGGCGCAACATATCACCAGCCAACATAACCGTCTCCTGTTATCCAATGGGCCATGGCTTAGCGACCACGCCTCACTGAACATTATTTGTGTAATCGAGCCAATCTTAATATGATTGCGCGAAAAACTATTCCGCCATGCAAAAAACAGGAGATATGACAAATGATTGGAGCCAAAGACCGGCAGTTTGTTGACGCATTGGCCAGGGGTTTGGCGATACTTGAGTGCCTTTCGCGTGCGGAACAACCGCTCGGCAACGGAGACTTGGCGCGGCTGATTACCCTGCCACCCTCCACCGTAAGTCGTTTGACCCACACTTTGACGGAACTCGGTTATCTTCGCCGCTCCGACCAGGGCCGGACATACGAACTGACCCCAAAAAACCTCACGCTGGGGTACCCACTGCTTGCCGGCATGGGCCTGCGCGACCGCGTGCGCCCTCACTTAAGCAAAATCAGCGAACAAACCGGACACACCGTTGCGTTGGCCATCCAGGACGGCCTGCACATGTGCTATGTCGACGTTACTCAGGGAAGCGACCTCCATGCCATCCGGCTGGCAACAGGCGGACGACTGAGAATGAACGTGTCGGCGGCAGGTATCGCCACGCTGGCCGCAATGCCAAAACAAAAACGCTGGTCTACCCTGCTGCGCTTGAGAACCGAAATGGAACAGCGCAATGAAGACTTGCGTACACTGGAGAATGCATTGGAGGCGTGCTACCGTCTGGGCTACGCAATGGTACGCAACACTTGGCACGAAGGAATCGGCGGCGTCTCTGTTCCCATTCTTTGGCAGGGCGCCTACGGGGCGCTGGCCATGCCGGTTCCAACCACATCGGTTAGCGCGCAGCGAATGCACAATGAATTGGCACCCAAATTGTTGAGTGCGGCAGCCGAGATCGGCGCGGCACCGTTACAAATACCGGAATACTAACTGCCCTGCCATCACCCGCTTTGGCCCAAGCGGGACGAAGCCGGATCAACAAACTCGCGTAATCGCTGTTGTGTGTCTGCGCTCGACCACAACTGCATGAAGCCATCAATCTGCGGCGCGACAGGCGATTGCAAAAAGCCTTGCCGGCAGAGTTTTTTCATATGAGCGGTTGCCTCAGCGCCGCCGGTCGTACACAAGCCCGACATCACCTCGTCGGTTTCGTCGCCCTCATTTTGATAGCCTGAAATCAAGCCCAACCCACACGCTCGCTCAGCGTCCAGGCCAACTGCATCGCACAAGAGCAACTCGGCCTTGGCGGGCGCAGTACGATAACGAATAAGATCGACCATGTCGGGGAATAACCCAAGACCAAGCAGAACTTCGGGAAACCGTAACTTGGCCTGTCGTGACATCACGCATCGATCGGCAGCCAACGCCAGCATTGCACCGACACCCACCGCATGTCCCTGCGCTGAAACGCCGACGCGGCATGGTGAATGGAACACCGCGCGAGCCAACAATAAAAAAGTCTCAAATGCATTGGCCACATGCTGTTCCGGCTGCCCGATCAGCTCGGCAAGCGCAAAGCCGGAACAAAAAAAACGACCCGGATTCCTGGGCACAAAGCAAATCGGTTCACGACGCTGCTGCGCAGCAAGAAACTGTTCAAGCAACTGGTGAATATGCGCCACGCTGACACGGTTATCAGCCGAAACGCCGACAGAAATCTTAACCATCACGGCCCTACCTCATTAAACTCGGCAGCCATAGTGCAAGACCCGGTATGGCAATAACCAACGCCACCGATACCAAAAAAGCCAACACAAACGGCAAGGCACCCAGAAATATTTTCTGGACAGGGACTTCGGGCGCCACCGACCGCACAATGAAAATATTCATGCCCAAGGGTGGCGTAATCAAACCAACCTCAACGACCATGACAACCAGAACACCGAAAAGAATCGGGTCAATGCCCAGGGCAACCGTTACGGGATAGAAAACAGGAATCGTCAGCAGAATCATCCCCATGGAGTCCATGAAGCACCCCAGCACGATGTAAACCGACAAAATCGCCACTAACACCCAGACAGGCGCCACATCCAACCCAACGACAAAATCACGCAATGCGCCAGAGATGCCGGTTACTGAAAGAAATGTGGCATATAGCGCCGAGCCAATGATGATGAAGAAGATCATGGCTGAGGTGCTGGCGGTTTCCGTCAGTGCCCCGGCAAGGTTTTTCCAGGACAACCCGCCACGAAACCAGGCAATAATCAATGTTCCCAGCGTCCCAACAGCGGCTGACTCCGTGGCCGTAAAGTAGCCGGCATACAAACCGCCCAGCACAATAACCACCAGCCCCACCAGGCTAAGTACGCCTGCTTTGGGGACATCGAGTCGCGGATCATTGGGATTGGCGCGCGGCGCACTGGCCGGACGCAAGCGCACCCATACAACAACCGTAACAATAAAAGTCAGGGTTAACAAAACCCCGGGCAAGATGCCGGCTGCAAACATTTCACGAATCGACTGTTCGGTAAGCAAACCGTACACAACCAGCATGACGGACGGCGGAATAAGAATACCGATGGTGCCGCCAGCAGCGATGGTACCGGATGAAATAGACGGGCTATATCCGCGTTTGAGCATTTCGCCCATGGAAATACGACCGATTGTTGCCGCAGTTGCCAATGACGAACCCGAAAGCGTCGAAAACCCGGCACACGCAAGAATAGTGGAAATACACAAACCACCCGGCATGCGTCCCACCCACCTGCTGGCCAGGAGAAACAAGTCGCGGCTAAGACCTGCATACGCGGCAAGATTGCCCATTAAAATGAACAGCGGGATAACTGAAAGGCCATAAATCGTGACGTTGATGGATGCACCGGCAAGCTGGAACCAGGCCGCAAACGCTCCCTGCACCAGATAAATTCCCGTAACCGCAGTCAGCATCATGGCCACGGCAATTGGGATACGTAATGCAATCAATACAAGCAAGGCAAGCGAACACCCAATGCCAACAGCCAGATTGCCCGTCATAAGCAGCTTCCCTTGGCACCAGCGTACCGGGTTTGCTCAAACAAACGCGCGAGCTCTCGCCAGAAGAGGCATAGCAGCACAGGGACCGACAATGCCGGACCCAGCGCAAGCGGTATCCAATCGAAATAGGTCGGCAAGCCAAGATCAGAGGTGACCCCGCCATATCCACGCACGTCGAACATGCGAGCGCTAACCCGCCAGGCCAGCAACGCAACCACAGCCAGGGTAACAAACGTACTGACAACAATAACAAGCTGTTTCAACCGTGCCGGCAACGCATCGGTAAAAAGCTCCACCGTGATATGACTGCCCTGCCAGAAAGCAAACGGCAACGCCAGCCCGATCATCCAGCGCATGGCAAGCGTTACGGCTTCCCAGATACCGGGAATGCCCAAACCAAAGTTGCGGCCCACAACATCGAAACAGGTCGCCACCCCCATAACCAGCAAAAGAATGACGCCTGCCAGCAAACACAGCCAGCGCGCGATGGCGCCAACTGCATCACACACGCGCTCTGCGGTACTCAACGCCATAAACTATTGTTTTTCCAGTTCTTCTGCGCGGCGAACAGCCATATCGTAGATTTCCTTGCCCGGCAAACCGGCTTTATCGGCTTCCTTGATGCCTGAATCAATAACCGGCACAGCGCGTTCGCGCCACAGTTTCTGCTGCTCGGGGGTGAGCGTAATGAAAACATTGCCACGTTCTTTCACGTATGCACGTCCTTCGTCCTCGGAGGCGTCCCAGGCACGCCCCACGGCAATGGCTTCTTTCATACCGGAATTATCATCGATAATCATTTGAAGATCTTGAGGCAGGCTGTTGTATTTGGCCTCGTTCATCACGAGGTAAAACGTAAGTACATACATCGGGAAGTCAATGTGATAGCTGACCAGCTCCCCCAATCGCAGTCCTTTCATCGCGTCGTAGGGAAAGGCAACACCATCGAGTACGCCACGTTCCAGGCTTTCATAAGCCTGGGGAGCCGGCACGCCGACGGGATCAGCTCCCAGCGACGACAGCAATGCTCGTACGGGCGGTGAAGGAAAACGAATTCGCTTTCCCTTCAAGCCCTCAAGATCGCGCACCTCGTCTTTGGTGTTCACAATACCGGCGTGGTGAGTGTGCAGGTACAACACCTTCACCCCTTCAAACTCTTTATCCATATACCCCTGCTCGAACGCCTCCATGACCACCTGAGATGCGTTTTCGGCACTTTTGAAAATGAAGGGTAG
>TARA_R100000306_G_scaffold62590_2_pt1 | contig 67079 bp, 61 predicted proteins | sample TARA_R100000306 | Tara Oceans TARA_R100000306 (sample SAMEA2620824) | marine metagenome | biome: marine biome (ENVO:00000447); feature: mesopelagic zone (ENVO:00000213); material: "saline water (ENVO:00002010), including plankton (ENVO:xxxxxxxx)" | depth 1000 m | reverse complement strand
AGCAAAAACCCCTATCGGCGCTGCCGGTAGGGGTTTTTTGTTTTTAATCCAATTCGATTTCTCATTTCGTATAAAGTTAGTTGCTGATTCTGGTTGGATTATTTTACTAAGGACGTTTATCCTCAAGAATCGCTCTGGTGACATACAGGCTAAATCCACGCAACGTGAACATCCAGATTACTGGACCACGATCAATGGGGAACGCTTATGACCTCTGGAAGCAGTAAAAAGACCATTAGAGAAGCAGTGGCAGTATTCTACGATGGTGAGCAATTGAAAAAGACCGTAAATGCCGTGCTTGAAGCTGGTTACACCAACGATCAGATTGGTTTGCTGGCCAGCGAAAACTCCATCAAAGCCTCCCTGGGCGATTTTTACCACCGAACCAATGAAAGTCAGGATGCAGGCCAAAAGCCTGTCACCGCCTTCGTTGGCAAGAAAGACGGCGAGACAGAGCAGGGTTCTTTTGGTGGCAGTCTGTTTTTTATAGGCACCACAGGTGCAATGGGTGGGGTCGTTGCATCTTCGGCGGTGCTTGGCGGTGCATTGGTGGCGGCGCTGAGCGGGATTTTTGCAGTTGGCCTGGTCGGCGCTCTTGCCGGCAAAATAATCCACCAGAGTGATGCTGACTATTTGCAGCAACAGATTGATGAAGGGCATATATTGCTGTTTGTACGGATAACCGATGAGGACAGCGAGAAAAAACTAAGTAAGCTGCTCGAATCAGAAAGCGGTGACAAGGTTCGTATCTGTGAGATCACAGTTTAAGCCTGTATCACGTTTCTGAACCGGGCCGGCTAGAAATACACTGCTACTGAGCCGGCCCGTCAGCCATGACCTCCGTTCCTGCAAGACCTCTCAAACCATCCTCCTGACGCTCTTCATCAATCTTGGCTCGCTATTTGCGTGGATTAATGGCAGGTAGTCCTGTCGTACTGGCTGTGTTGTGCCTGTCAGTCTGTACCTGGTCTCTGGTGTTTCAGTGCCTGTCACACTCAGAGAATATTATTCTGCGCGGGAGGTCGCGATGATCTGTGACATGTTGGTCATTGGGGGTGATGGGGATCTGGCTTACAGAAAGCTGTATCCAGCGCTGTATCATCTGCACGTAGCCGAATGTCTCTCCCCCTGTCTGCAGATAGTCAGTGTCTCCCGTACTCAGGACAAGAACGACTCATTCAGAGAGAAAGTGCTGGAAACGCTCTCAGAATATCTGGAAGGTGAGACCGTAGATGCCAAACAGGCGCAAAGTTTCGCACTTCGTCTATTCAGTTATGCCGTTGATGCAACCAGCGAGACCGAGCTCAGGGTACTGAGCCGGGATGTGTTTACTGATACAAATAGGGATTTGATAGTTTATCTGGCCACACCGCCAGGAATTTTTGCGCCAGTCTGTCAGTCACTCTGGGCTGTAGGGTTGGTACGCCCCAATATGCGTCTGGTGATAGAGAAGCCCCTGGGACATGACCGTGAAAGCTTTCTGGAAATTAACGAAAGCCTGATGGGGATATTTGATGAGTCACAGATTTACCGGATAGATCATTATCTGGGTAAGGAAACAGTTCAGAATCTTCTTACATTACGATTTGCAAACGCACTTTTCGAGCCCCTGTGGAACCATACTTACATTGACCATGTGCAGATAACCGCCGCGGAAACAGTCGGTGTGGGCGGACGCTGGTCTTTTTACGATAAAGCCGGCGCGCTACGTGATATGGTCCAGAATCATTTGCTGCAACTGCTTTGTCTTTTGGCAATGGAGCCGCCAGCCTCACTCGACCCACATGCAGTGCACGACGAAAAACTGAAAGTGTTGCGAAGCCTGGCACCACTGAAGGGCAAGGCGGTCGCTGAGCACACTGTCAGGGCTCAGTACAGCCAGGGCTCGATTGGCAACGAAATCGTCCCTGCCTACCTTCAGGAAGAGGGTGCAGAGGGCGGGTCCGCCACTGAAACCTTTGTTGCCATCAAAACGCATATCAATAACTGGCGCTGGGCCGGCGTTCCCTTCTATCTGCGCACCGGCAAGAGGCTGGCTCGCCGATACTGCGAGATCGTGGTGCAGTTCAAAGAACTTCCGCATGCGATTTTCCCGGATCAGACTGGGGCTGGAAATGCGAACAGACTGGTAATACGACTTCAACCAGAGGAAGGTATCCGTTTGCATTTACTTAACAAAGTACCAGGGCTGGACGAACAGAACCCGCTTGAGTCGGTGTCTCTGAACCTTTCGTTAACTGAAGCGTTTACGGACCAAAGACTGCCAGAGGCATATGAAAGGCTTTTGTATGACGTGATGCGAGCCAACTCGACATTGTTCATGCGTGCGGATCTTGTGGAAGCCGCGTGGTCCTGGGTTGACGATATTCGGAGTGGCTGGCAAAGCAACAAACAGAAAACGGTTTTCTATCCGGCAGGTAGCGTGGGTCCCACGGGGAGTGTGGCACTGATAGCACGCGATGGCCGCTACTGGCAGGATTGATGATGAGCTGGTACCTGCATGAGTTTTCTAACAACGACAGCCTGGTCACAGAGTTGACCGATCGTCTCGCACGGCTGATCAAAACCGCCGCCGCTGCACATGGTCATGTATCTTTAGCGGTGTCTGGTGGCAGGACACCAGTGCCGCTTTTCGAGAATCTTTCTGCGCAGCCACTGCCCTGGTCTGATGTGATAGTTAGCCTGGTGGATGAGCGCTGGGTGGACGAAGACCATGAAGATTCCAATGCTGCGCTGGTTCGTCGATCACTGCTCGGAGGCGCAGCCGGTGAGGCGCGTTTCATTCCGATGAAGCTGTCGACAGCGGATGCTTACGCAGCTCGCCCGCAGCTGGATGAATTGCTGCGGGCGCATGTCATGCCGCTGGATATCGTGCTGCTCGGCATGGGCGAAGATGGCCATACGGCATCGTTGTTTCCGTCCGCCAGGGGCCTGAGTGAGGCATTGGATATTTCCCGGACAGAGTTCTGTAGCGTCATCGAAGTTGAGGGCATGACCTATCCGCGCATGACTTTAACACTACGAAGTCTGCTGACGGCTCGTTACCGGTTTCTTTATGTAACCAGTCAGCGCAAGCTCCAGGTACTTGAGCAGGCGTTCCAGCCCGGGGCCGTTGAAGAGCTGCCAGTGAGAGCCATCCTGCATTCTCCGGGCATCACAACACATATCTTATACACTCCAGAAGACTGAAGGCACAGGGGGTTCACCATGGTGACGATTCATCCGGAAGTCGAGGCTGTAACAGCAGATATCCGTCAGCGCAGCCTAGAGCAGCGGCAACGTTATTTGAACCAGATGTCAGAAACGATGAAGCGTTTGCCCCCGCGCAAAGGCTTGTCCTGTGGAAATCTGGCTCATGCCTGGGCGGCCTGTGCAGCGCATGAGAAACAGGTGCTGGCCAGTATGCAGCAGCCCAATCTGGGGATGGTTACGGCATATAACGATATGCTTTCCGCACACCAGCCTCTGAAAGACTATCCGGAACGGATCAAACAGTTTGCCGCTGAAATTGGTGCCACGGCCCAGGTGGCTGGTGGTGTGCCAGCCATGTGTGACGGCGTGACTCAGGGACAGCCCGGTATGGAGCTTAGTCTGTTCAGTCGGGATGTGATCGCCATGGCTACCGCAGTAAGCCTGTCGCACAATATGTTCGATGGGGTTTTGTGTCTTGGCGTCTGCGACAAGATTGTTCCGGGCCTGCTTATTGGTGCGCTGCAGTTCGGCCACCTGCCAGCGGGATTTATCCCCGCTGGCCCAATGGGCTCGGGTATTCCGAACAAAGAAAAGGCATTGGTACGCCAGCGCTATGCGCAAGGCAAGGCAGACCGCGAGGAGCTGCTGGCTGTAGAGTCTGGTTCATATCACAGTCATGGCACCTGTACTTTCTACGGCACCGCCAACAGCAATCAGGTAATGGTTGAAATGCTGGGAGTGCAATTGCCGGGAGCTTCGTTTGTGCATCCGGACGACCCTCTGCGTCATGCTCTGACCCGGGCCACGGTGCAGCGTGTCGTCGCAGCTACCGCCAACTTCCGGCACGGTCGGCCACTCGCCGCACTGGTGACGGAGTCATCTCTAGTCAATGCTGCTGTTGCCCTGCTGGCAACCGGTGGCTCTACCAACCACACCCTCCACCTGCTGGCCATTGCTGCCGCTGCTGGTATCACACTGCGCTGGTCAGATCTTGATCGGTTATCGCGTGTAACACCTTTGCTTGCTCGTGTGTACCCCAATGGCGAGGCGGACGTTAATACATTTCAGGCAGCTGGCGGCATGGCATTTCTGGTTAGAGAGTTACGCGGCGCCGGTCTGCTGAATGAGGATGTTGTGACCCTGATGGGAGAGGGTATGGCCGACTACGCCAGACGTCCTGTATTACAGGACTCAGGGGAGGTAAGCTGGGTCGACCACGAGGCGGCGACCGCGCGTCATGATGTACTGCGCCCGGCCAGCGACCCCTTTGTGTCCGAAGGCGGATTAAAAATGCTGCAGGGAAATCTTGGCGAAGGAGTGGTCAAAACCTCAGCAGTGGCTGAGCAGCATAGGCGCGTGACGGCGCCCTGTCGTATATTCGACTCGCAGGAGGCGCTTGGTGCAGCGTTCAAAAACGGCGAGTTGACTGGAGACCTTGTGGCCGTTGTTCGCTTTCAGGGTCCACGCGCCAACGGAATGCCCGAGCTGCACCAACTGACACCAGTACTGGGATCGCTGCTCGACAATGGCCAGCAGGTTGCGGTTGTCACAGATGGAAGAATGTCTGGCGCCTCCGGCAAAGTGCCTGCAGCAATTCATGTAAGCCCTGAAGCGCTGGACGGTGGTCCACTGGCAAGACTCTGCGACGGAGATGTGCTGACCCTGGATACCGTGACAGGAGAGCTAAACGTGCACCTTGATGATGAGGAGTTGGCACAGCGGCCATTGGCGAGCCCGCCACCAGAAGATCTGTTGCAAACCTCACTGGGCAGACAGTTGTTTGCCAATATGCGGGCAGTGGTCGGACCAGGCAATCACGGTGCGAGCAGCCTGTAAATGTTGTATCAGCATGCTTGAACAGGAGTATGACAACCATGGTTTATCTTCGCGAGCAGCTTGATGGCGTGCGGGTGCTTCCCGTTTTGCAGGTAGAGTCTGAGGAGCAGGCAGTTGGTTTGTGTCGCGCGCTGCAGGCGGGTGGGTTGAAAGGTGTTGAAATCACGTTGCGCACAAGTGCTGCGCTGGCAGCCATCAGTGCGGTAAAGAAAACCCTGCCAGATCTGATGGTCGCAGCTGGCACTGTCAACAGTACTCGCGACATGGAGTCAGTGGCTGCTGCGGGTGTCGACCTGGCTGTAAGCCCCGGATTGACGCGACTGTTGTCCGACTGCGCGCGAGAGCTGGGCATGCCATTCCTGCCGGGAGTCAGCACGGCTTCGGAGATCCTGGGTGGGCTGGAGCTCGGTTATACGACATTCAAGTTTTTTCCCGCTGAAACCAGTGGCGGCGTTGCGGCGCTCAGCGCTTTTGGCGCTCCATTTCAGGGAGTCAGCTTCTGCCCAACAGGAGGCATAAATCAGGAGAACCTGGCAGATTATCTGAAGCTGCCCAATGTCATCTGTGCCGGCGGCTCCTGGATGGTGCCAAAGGATTTGCTCGCGGACCGGGACTGGCAGGCCATTGAGTCCAGGGCGAGACAACTGGTTGAGTTTCTGGGCCAGCTTCCGGCGCGGGAGTCCTGACATGTCAATTCCAGTTCTACTTGCGGATATAGGCGGCACCCATGCCAGACTGGCGCTGTTCTACCCACGATCCAGGCTCGAGGCAGGCGGTGCTGCCCAGCTTTGGTGCGTCGAGAAATTGCGGTGCGCTGATTTTGGGCGCATCCAGGACCTTATACGTGCGTACCTGATGCTGCCGGCAGTCAGACAACATGCAGCGCCAGAAAAAGCTGTGTTGGCGGTGGCGGCGCCAATCGACCAGTCAAAAGTACGATTCACCAACTCAGCCTGGGAGTTTAATACCGATGAGTTGGCTGATGAGCTCAAGCTTTCAGTCAAGATTCTTAATGACTTTGAGGCGCAAGCCTATGCGCTTGCGTGGATACAGCATCTGCCAGTGCGCTGGTTACAGGAAGGTGCTCAGTCTTCATACGAAGGACTTCGCACGATTGCTGGACCGGGTACCGGTTTTGGTGCCGCAAGCCTGAGTCGTGGAGGCGAGGTGATCAGTTGTGAACCCGGACATGTCGCTTTCGCCCCGCAGAATCAGGAGCAGGTCAGGCTCCTTTCCCAGTTGTGGTCGTGGTATCCGCGGGTCGCTGTGGAGCATCTGGTTTCTGGCCCGGGGATTGCAAATATCTATGCAGCACTCAGCACTCTTGGAGGTCAGCCAATGACGCCGCGCGAGGCTCCGACTCCGGAGGCCATCAGTTGGCAGTTGATCGAAGATAAACAATCTGTCGACTCGACCTCCTTTGCTATAAACACCATGAGCATGTTCAGCTCAATTCTCGGGGCTGTTTGTGGCGATCTGGCATTGGCGCATGGCTGTCGAGGAGCCTTTCTGGTCAGCGGCCAGCTGATTGCCTCACTGGGTAGAGGCTTCGATGAACGACTGTTTCTTGAGGCTTTTCATGACAAGGCTCAATATGCAGACTGGTGCCGGGCGATCCCGGTAGGCCTGTTGCAGTCTGACTGGCCTGGTCTACAGGGTTGCGCGGCCTGGTACTGCCTCAACCGTTGAGTTAAAGCCCAAGGCGCGGGTTGGTGAATAGAATCACCACCCCGCACTTGTCATGTTTACTGTTTTCGAAACGCGTAGATGGCGCCCAGTACGACCGCAATCACACCGCCAATCAGATACCACATTGTTTCATCAGTGAAGCGACCAGTGACTGCCTCTGTGACTTGCTCTCCCACAGACTGGGATGACTGCCATCCAAAAAATAATAGCAGTACACCCAGGACCAATAGAACAATACCGATAATCTGCTTGCTTGGCATAAGAAAACCTCCGCAATTGATGGTTGGAATCTGAATTCATGCTGCTGTTGGTGCTGTCGTTTCCTCCCCTTTGGCCGACGGGTGTCAGTGTTCAGGCCCGCGTTTCGATGATGCGAACCCAGTGAATTGGCAAATTTAGCTGGCTGGCGGCAAGTTTTATGCAAACCAGCAATGGTACGGCGAGCAGGACGCCAATAAAGCCCCACAGCCAGCCCCACATGATCAGCCAGAGCATCAGGACCAGAGGGTTCAGCCGCATATGCTTGCCAAGAATTGTGGGCGTGACAAACTGAGCTTCCAGACCATTGATGGCAAAAAAGATCAGGGCAGGCACGACCGAGAATGCCGTGAATCCATATTGAGCCAACCCCGCTAATGTGAGGACTGTCAGACTGATGAACATCCCTACATACGGTGCAAAGTTGAACAGTCCGACAAGAACTCCCCAAAGCAGCGCATCTTCTACCCCGATCATCCAAAGCGCGGCAGCAGTCGTCAAGCCGAGCAGGGCGTTGATGATACTCACCGTCAGTATGTAGCGGGACAGCTCAACTTCGATGGTGTCCACCAGGCCGTGCGCGGCATCCTTGTCGCTGACTTGTGGCAGGTATGTGATGGCAGAATCGAACAGTCGAGGACCAAACACGAGCAGAAATATTGTCAGGGTCAGGCAGGTTATCAGCTGAGCGAGAAAAACCGGGGCCACACCAAGCAGGTAGACCACAATCTCTACGCCGCCCTGTGTGATTCTCTCGGTTACCGCGCTATTACCGTCGTCCCCTGCGGCTTCTTCGCCTGCGTCATCACGACCGAACAACCTGGAAAAGAAGTCCCGGGAGGGATCATTCTCGCTGGACTCCTGTGTCTCGCCTTCAAGCGCGGAGGTCAGTGTGTCTATCTGTTGTGTGAAGTGCGCAGACAGTTCAGGTACTCGCTGGGCCCACTTTTGCGCCGGTTCAGCCAATTCCATGCCCAACAGGGTAAATGGTACCGCCAGTATACAAAGCAGTGAGACCGCTGACACGACGCCTGGCACGTGGAAGCGGCGCAGGGCCTTCACGGCGGGACCGAGCAGTAAGGTAAGCAGCAATGCGACTACTATCGGAACCAGCAGGGTTTTAGCGAAATACAGTGTGTAAAGAAATGCCAGTGCAGCAAGCAACTGCAAAGATCTCGCGGTTATCCGCGAGGGAGACATTCGTCTGCTAGACGGTCGCTTTTTGTCCGTTGCATCCATGAGTAACGGGGATCCTAAATTGGGTTGATAATCCTCATCAACAGCGGCTGTAAACGCCTGGCAGTTATAACCGCTGACAACAGCGCTGACAGTCGTGCTCGTCCGGTGGCCCTACTGGCAATCAACCCTGCCGCTATCCCGCCCAGAGGAGCCAGCCATCCATAATGGCGGTGGATCAGCCGCAAGGGGCGCTGACCCGCAATCCAGCACTGCGTTCGGGCGGCCAGAACCTGGTATTCAAGCGTCCTGATGTGATCGTGCCGGTCTTTGCGGTTCATTTGAGAAGTCCTTGCTCATCTCACGGATATGTTTGCGTGTTACTGGAAGAGAAAGTGAGCGGCGGTACACCGAGATTAATCGTATCAGTAACATCGCAGTCAGACACTGGATCAGAAAAAAGCTGAGGAAGCCGACCCAGGGTGCCTCAAAATAAGAGTAGCTTAGCCATGATAATAAAATCGATAAACCCAGCCAGCTCAGCAGAACCAGTGGAATCAACAGTAAAGCGCATAACAGCAGACGCCCCAGATCGCCAGCGGCCAGCCGAAGTTCTGCTTCAAACAGACGCACCAGTGTGCGCACAAGGATAATAAGCTGATTCAACCAGTTGAACCAGATGTCGATCTCACTGCGCTGTGTCGCGCGCTCCTGGGCCTGATCGTCGTCCGGCGAATCGCGATACTGATCGCTCATGCGCTTATGCGCCCTAGCGTTTGAAGAACACTTGAGATATCAGGTAACCGCCGATGAATGCGAAGGCCAGTGCATTTATGGGCTTCTCGCGAGCGTATTCGCTGATAGACCTGGCAATATCTTCGGCTTTTTCGCTGCCTTTGATCAGTTCATCAAGAGCTTCTTCTTTAAGCTCGAGTCCCGCCGAACGGGCAGCTTCCCGAAAATGCGCTTTTGCCTCGAGCAGCTTTTCAAATGCTTCGCGCGCCTCAATCTTGCTGGCGCTGATGTCTGCTTCCGATCCTTGCTTCTTGGCAGTCGCCATAACAGCTCTCCTTTTGCGGGTTGGCGTTGATGTAGCCTGGGACTTGCTTCTTCATACTAATTAAACTGGGGACAACTGGCAAATCGGCGTCAGGTCGGCTATTACTAAAGATTGATCAGTATCACGTAGAGCAGCGCGCCCGTCATGCCGAATGCCAGGAACGCAAGCAGGCCATCCCTTGCAATCAAAGCCAGCCCGAAAGCCATCCAGATGGTTCCCGCTAAGTTGGCGCTAAATGGAATGAATTCCAGCGCTGGAGTTGTCATCGCCACCAGAATACTGATGATTGCAATGATATAAGCGGCTACTCCACGAACCAGCAGCGTAAACCTGGGGCGAAGAACGCTGTCAATGGCATTGGCGGGGCGCTTGAACCAGCCAATGGCTTTGGTCAGTTTGTCCGCGGAAATCGAGCGCTGCAACAACCAGTCTGGCAGCCAGAAATGTTCTGATCTGAATAGCACCTGCCCGATCATCAAAATCACAATCAGCCCCATCGTGATGGGTACCCCTGGTATGTCGCCAACAATCGGTGCCATGGTAATCAAACCTGCCAGCAGCAAGACTGGCCCGAAGGTCCGGGTTCCGATCACGTCCATGGCGTTATCAACAGAGACGATCTGCTGCTGCTGGGCCATGGTCTCCAGGCACTCCAGCATATCATTCAGATCATGGATGTCCGGTGACTGCTCGTTAGCCTCAGTAATGGCAAACCTCCTGTTAACGAGAAAAACCTGGCGTCGGCGGTATGGCTCTAGCCAGGCATGGGGCTGACACCAATCAGGTAGACATGCAGATACATGGCAAAAACGGCCCAGGACACAATACCGATAATGATGGTCATGATGTCGCCTTTCAGCGTACCACTGCCATAAGTCACTGCGTTGACACGGTCGCGACGTCGCAGAATCACGAAGCCCATCACCGCCCATGCCAGGAATCCCCCGAAGAGCAGGATATCGGCGAGTGAGCCGTTGGCCAGCAGGTGCGCCAAGGCCCAGAACTTTACACCCAGCAACATCGGGTGCCCAATTCGGGCTTTAAGTCGATTGGCTGGCACGTAGGCAGCAACCAGTAAAATGAATGCTGGCAACGTTAACAGCAGTGCCAGGTGCCGCAAACCCGCAGGCGGCTGCCAGATCCAGAGTGGCGTTTGTCTGACGATACCGTAACCGTAGACAATCAGCACCAGTGAAACAATTGACAGCACGGAATAAAAGCCTTTCCAGCCGCCAGCGCCCATTCGTTCGATTATGCGGCTGCGCAGTGACGGATAAAGAATTGAGGCGGAGTGCATGGTCAAGAAAATCACCAGGCCCGTTATTAGCATTATCATGTTGGCTCATCCTGTGTCTGCTGGGTATCCCGTGCAGAATATCGAAGTCGTGGGCGACTGCGCAATGACGCAGCGCCTTTAAATCGCTAGAATGCGGACAAAACTACAAAACTCTGGGGTAATGACATGTCTGATTTAATGATGGAAGGGCTGAATCTGGCCCTTTATGGCATGGGGTTCGTGTTTGTATTTCTTATTGTGCTGGTCGGTCTGACCACTGCCATGTCTGCCATCGTTGTCCGTTATTTCCCAGCACCAGTAGCGTCGGTGCCACCTCGCAGTGGCGCACGCAAGTCCGCCAGAGGCAGCGGATCCAAGGCATCGTCAAACGATGAACAGCAGCGCGTGGTGGCGGCCATCAGCGCTGCCATCAGGCAGCACCAGAACACGCGGCGCGGATAGTTGCGCACCCATCATTTAAAACAATCTCGAAAATAATAAGCTAAGGGACAGATTCAATGAGCGACTCCAGCCAACCTCTTGCGATAACCGATGTCATCCTGCGTGACGCCCATCAATCCCTGCTGGCGACCCGGATGCGACTGGACGACATGTTGCCGATCGCAGACAAACTGGACCGGGTTGGCTTCTGGGCGGTCGAATCATGGGGTGGCGCCACATTCGATGCCTGTATTCGCTACCTGGGTGAGGACCCCTGGGAGAGAATACGCAAGCTCAAGGAAGCAATGCCCAATACGCGTCAGCAGATGCTGTTCAGGGGGCAGAACATTCTGGGTTATCGACACTATGCCGACGACATTGTGGATCGTTTTGTCGAGCGGGCGGCCGTGAATGGCGTGGACGTATTCCGGGTGTTCGACGCGATGAACGACGTTCGAAACCTGGAAATGGCAATCAAATCTGTCAAGAAGCATGACAGGCACGCGCAAGGCACCATGTCATATACAGTCAGTCCCGTGCATACCCTGGACAGCTGGCTGGAGATGGCCAGGCAGATTGAGGAGATGGGCGCGGACTCGCTGTGTATCAAGGATATGGCAGGACTCCTGGCTCCGTACACTGCATACGAGTTGATCAGCGGACTGAAAAAAACCATCTCCATCCCGGTTCACATGCAGTGCCATGCCACGACCGGTCTGTCGACAGCCACCTACATCAAGGCGGTCGAGGCGGGGATTGATAATCTGGATACTGCGATATCGTCAATGAGTCTTACCTATGGCCACACACCTACAGAAACAATGGTCGCCATGCTGCAGGGGACCGAACGCGATACTGGTCTGGATATCGCTTTACTGGAAGAGATTGCCTCCTACTTCAGGCAGGTCCGCAAGAAGTATGCAAAATTTGAAGGTGCACTGAAGGGGATCGATTCGCGCATCCTGGTGGCGCAGGTGCCTGGTGGCATGCTGACCAACCTTGAAAATCAGCTGCGTGAGCAGAATGCCTCGGACCGTCTGGATGAGGTGCTGGAAGAGATTCCGCGCGTTCGTGAAGATCTTGGTTTTATCCCTTTGGTAACACCGACTTCTCAGATCGTGGGTACTCAGGCAGTGCTCAATGTCCTGTCTGGAGAACGCTATAAAAACATCACTCGCGAGACTGAAGGAGTGCTCAAGGGTGAATACGGAGCGACACCGGCAGAGGTTGATAAAACGCTGCAAAAACGCGTATTGGCTGGCAAAGAGCCCATCACCTGCCGTCCTGCTGACCTGATTGAGGCAGAATTTGAAAAACAGCAGACTCAGCTTCTGAAAATTGCAGAGGAGGAAGGGTTCGAACTGGTCAACGATATCGACGATACATTGACCTATGCACTGTTTCCCCAGGTGGCTCTGAAGTTTTTCCGCAATCGCAACAATCCTGACGCGTTTGAACCGGTGCCAGAAGCCGAGCAGCCAAAAACCGAATCCAGCAAGTCTTCTTCCAGTCAGAGCAAACAGACTGGCAAAGACAGTGGCGTCTACACCGTCGAAGTGGATGGTCGCAGCTATGTGGTCCGGGTCTCTGAGGGTGGCGATGTCAGCGCGCTGGCCGAACGCAAACAGTCGGCCGACTCGCAGGCCGCGACGAAACAGGAATCAGCAAAATCATCAGGCGGTGAAACACATGACGTGTTGGCGCCATTGTCAGGTACCGTGCACAAGCTGATGGTCGCTGAAGGTGATGAAGTGGCTGACGGCGATGTACTGCTGGTTCTGGAAGCAATGAAAATGGAGACAGAAATTCGCAGTAACCACTCTGGTGTTGTCCAGGAGATTCTCGTCGATGAAGGCGACAGCGTCGGTTCCGGCGATGTCCTGGTCACGCTGGAGTAATCGCCATGTCACAATTGATTGAGCTTTGGCATTCTACGGGAATTTATCAAATCGAGCTGAAGCAGTTCATCATGATCCTTGTGAGTCTGGTGCTGCTTTATCTCGCAATCGCCAAAAAGTTTGAGCCACTGTTGTTATTGCCGATTGGTTTTGGGGGCATGCTTGCCAACATTCCGGGTGTTGAAATCGCTGTTGGTACCGGCGTGCTGGCACAGTTTTACGCCATGGGACTGCAGACGGGTATTTTTCCGCTCCTTATTTTCCTTGGGGTTGGCAGCATGACTGATTTTGGTCCCTTGCTGGCAAATCCCAAAACACTGTTGCTGGGGGCCGCCGCCCAGTTCGGTATCTTCGCCACCGTACTGGGTGCCTTATTGCTGAGTGATCTGGGACTGTTCGACTTCAGCTTGCAGCAGGCTGCTGCTATCGGAATCATTGGTGGGGCAGATGGCCCAACCGCCATTTACGTCGCCGGCATACTGGCTCCGGAATTGTTGGGTGCGATTGCGGTATCGGCATACTCGTATATGGCACTAGTACCGCTGATACAACCGCCCATCATGCGAGCGCTGACCTCAGAAAGCGAACGAAAAATCGAAATGAAGCAGTTAAGGCCAGTGTCGCAGCGCGAGAAAATACTGTTCCCGCTGGTACTTCTGGTTCTTGTTGCGCTCGTAATACCAAGCGCTGCGCCTCTGCTGGGCATGTTCTGTCTCGGCAATCTGATGCGAGAGTGTGGTGTTGTGGATCGTCTTACCAAAACCGCCCAGAATGCGCTTATCAACACAGTGACCATATTGTTGGGACTTGCTGTTGGCTCGCGCCTGATTGCAGATGAGTTTCTGGTACCCAGCACGCTCGGTATTCTGGCGCTGGGCATCGTGGCGTTCTCGATTGGTACCGCCTCAGGCGTGCTGATGGGAAAACTCATGAACCGATTGTCTGCCAGCAAGATAAACCCACTGATCGGGGCCGCTGGCGTATCTGCCGTGCCGATGGCTGCGCGGGTGGCCAACAAAGTCGGCACCGAGGCCAACCCCCACAACTTCCTGCTGATGCACGCGATGGGGCCCAATGTCGCAGGCGTCATCGGATCGGCTGTAGCTGCCGGTATTCTGATCCAGATTGCCGGCTAGCGCGCGTCAGCAAATCTTTCGCGATCATGCTTTTGAGGATTCCACACTCTTGTCTGGTGTGGAATCCTCTGTCACACTGATGTCAATTTTGCAGTTTAGTGTCAATCCCACGAATTCATGACCGAGACATCTGCTGTGCCACTGCGCGCTATTTACTACGTACTCGATACAAATGTTCTGATACACGATCCCACCGCTGTCTGGAATTTCGACGAGCACCATGTGGTCATACCCATGACCGTCCTGGAAGAACTGGATAATCTGAAAAGTGGCCGCGGTGCTGTGGCCGCCGACAGCCGACAGGCCATTCGCGAGATTGACCGTATCCTGGGCGACGCCGCGCCAAAGGCCGTGGAGAAGGGAGTCCCCATCCAGCGTGGGGGTAAACAGAGTGAACCCAGCGGCATGATGTCGGTTCTGACCGGCGAAACACCAATCGATCAGCAGATACTGCCGCCCCACCTCAACGACAATAAAATTCTCAATGCGGTCGCGCTGCTAAAGCACCTGCATCCAAAACGCAGCGTGGTGCTGGTAACCAAAGATATCAATATGCGGCTGAAGGCCAGGGCCTGCGGCATCGATGCGGAAGACTACCATACTGATCATCTGGTCACTGACATCAACGAACTCTACAAGGGTTATCTGGAATTCGGTGCGGGGTTCTGGTCCCAGATTGGTGATGTTGAAACCGAACAGACTCACAGCGGACAGACCTTCCATCGTATTCCGCGCAGCAGCATCAATCATGATGTGTTTCCCAACCAGTTTTTCCTGGATGACGCCGGATTCGTAGCACGGGTCGTGGCTCTCACAGACACTCAAATAGTACTGCAGCATCTGGATCGCGAGCGATTGATGTCACAGGAAACCTGGGGCCTGAAACCCAGAGATATTTACCAGGCCATGGCATTGAACCTGTTGCTCGATCCGGATGTGCATCTGATCAACATGACGGGCTCGGCCGGTTCCGGCAAAACAATTCTTGCGCTGGCAGCGGCTATCGAAATGACGCTGACCGACAAGCTGTATCGACGCATCATTGCAACTCGCAGCACGCAGGGACTGGATGAGGATATCGGGTTTTTGCCTGGCACCGAAGCAGAAAAAATGGAGCCATGGCTGGGCGCGATCACGGATAACCTGGAGGCCCTGCACATGGACGACGAGAATAGTGCGGGCAGTATCGACTATGTCCTTTCGCGAGTTCCTCTGCAGTTCAAGTCATTGAACTACATTCGTGGTCGCAGTTTTCAGCACAGTCTTATCCTGATTGATGAATCTCAAAACCTTACACCCCACCAGATAAAGACGATTGTAACGCGGGCGGGCAATGGCTCCAAAGTGATCTGTCTGGGCAATCTGGCGCAGATCGATACACCTTACCTGACGCCTATCAGTTCGGGGTTGACCTATCTGACTGAACGGTTCAAACATTTTGCACACGGCGGCAACCTGCAGCTGCAGGGAGTGCCCAGGTCGGCACTCGCAGCCTATGCGGAAGAGTATCTGTAAGAACCGACGCTACTCGCTTTCAACAAGCTGGTTCATGGTATGAGACGGGTTGTCGGGACAGGGTTTGCCGATGTGATGTGCAGGTACACCAACAACCGTTGTATGCGGCGGAACATCCTTGAGAACAACGCTGCCAGCTCCGACCTTGGCGCTGCGTCCGATTTCAATATTACCAAGCACTTTTGCGCCAGCCGAAATCAGTACACCAGATCGGATCTTGGGATGGCGATCACCCTTTTCATTGCCGGTGCCACCAAGCGTGACTGATTGCATGATGGAAACATCATCTTCAATGACGGTGGTTTCGCCGATCACGATTCCGGTCGCGTGGTCGAACATGATGCCCTTGCCAATAATGCAGGCAGGGTGTATGTCCACGCCAAACACTTCAGAGTTGCGGCTTTGCAGATACAATGCCAGGTCTTTGCGGCCGTTCTTCCACAGATGATGGGCAACGCGATGAACCTGAATTGATTGATATCCCTTCAGATAGAGTATGACTGGCAGATACGCGCTGGTGGCGGCGTCGCGTTCATACACAGCTTTTATATCAACTGCGGCCGAGTCGACTATTTGCGGGTTATCTGCAAATGCACGATCGAACAGCTCCCGGATCGCAACAGCAGACATTACATAATTTGCCAGTTTGTGGGCAAGCAGGTAGCTGAGCGATGAGCTTAGGCTGTTGTGGTTAAGCACGCAGGCATAGACGTAACTGGCCAACAAGGGTTCCCTGGCGATCAGCTCACGTGCCTCCGCCTGTAATTCGTTCCAGATCGTGTCAGACATAGATAAAACCGCTTACTTTGCTCTAAAGATGGATGTGTGACGTGTTTGCTCAGCTGATCCGCGCATCTTACACGTATTGCAGCTCGAGCGTATTACTTGCCTGCTGCAGGTGAGCCAGCTCAATGCCAGCAGCCCCAGACTGAGAAGCGATAACAGCTGAGCGGCGCATCAGGGTATTGATCACCCTGGGGACACCGTGGCTGAGTGAATATATACTTTCGATCACTTCGGTGTTCAACCAGTCGTCTTCCGGAGTAAATCCTGCCAGCGCAAGGCGGGCCTGGATATATTGCTCTGTTTCCTCTCGGGTCAATGCCCGCAGATGATAACACTTTTGCACTATTTCGCTCAGTCTTGCCAGGTTGGCGTTTGCCAGCCTTGACTCCAACAGTGGTTGCCCGAACAGTACCAGCGATAAGTTGTCTGTTTTGGCCAGATGCTTGCTGATGACCAGCAAAGCATCATTCGAAACGGCCTGGGCCTCGTCTATCAGGATAATGGAGTGGCGAGTGTTGTTTAGTCCGGTCAGTCGCGTTTTCAGCTCCCTTGCGTCTATGGCGGGATAGGGAAGCAGATCAACTTCATAACGGCTGGCATGCGCCTTCAGGCTGAAGAACAACTTTCTGCATAGCAGCGTCTTACCAGTGCCAGCATCAGCGATTATCTTTAACAGCGGGGTGCGCTCATTCAGCGCCAGGATGATGTCCGCGTAAATCGCTTTTACCTGCTCTGATTGCCAAAGAAGACGCACGTCTGGGGTGTCGCCGAAGACTTCTGCCGTTTCAGTCGGTGTGACTGGATTCATACTGTGCCCGATAAGGAGGCCATGTTTGCGGTCCTTAAAATATTGCTAATGTTTCGCAGCCATATGCCGTTAACTGACAATAATAACACCATTAGTGCCCGTGTCAGCGGGCCAGGCTCAGCAAGGCAGGAGTTCTCATGTTCAGTAAATTCACTATTCGCTCTCGTATCGGTCTGATTGTTCTGATCAGTGTGCTCTCGATTATTGGCTTGAGCGTGTCAATGCTCATGCAGGCGCGCGAGCAGTTCATGGGACAGCTACGCACAGGTAGTGTCAACCAGGTCCAGATGGTCATTGATGCCCTGGAAGGCCTGAATCAACAAGTGTCGCAAGGCGTCATGACCGAAACCGAAGCCAAGCGCATGGGACGTTTCCTGATCAACAATACCATGGTCGATGAGCGCAATTATTTGCTGCTCTACCACGAGCTGGGCGTAATTCTGGCCCACCCACTCCGGAATGTCGATGCTGCTCTGGATACGGAGGCTCAGGTGCGTGCTAACCTGGCGTCAACGGCAACCACGCCTGAGCAGCGTATGCGCGACCTTGGTTATCGCGAACCAACCCCGACAATGACCGAAATCATTCATAGTTTCACTGGTGACAGTTACACTGGTTTCGCCGAATATCTGTATTATCCTGAGCCAGAGTTCGGTCATAGATTCCTGACCTACACCGATGATCCGCTCGCTCATCCACTGGCTGAAGTAAAAACAGTTTACTCAGAGCTTTTTGAGCCCTGGGACTGGGTGGTCATTCATGGCATGTTTGAAGAGGACGTCAACGCGATGTTCCTGGAGTGGGTGGCCACTGCAGCGGTCATGGTGATTGTGATTCTTGCCATCCTGATTGGCGCGGCCTACTACCTGTCAATTTCCATTACCTCGCCGCTGCTCAAGGCCAAGAGCTACATGCAGGATATCGCGCAGGGTTCTGGCGACCTGAGCCAACGTCTTGCCGATGACGGCAGAGACGAGATTTCAGAGCTGGGCGCCAGCTTTAACACCTTCGTCAGCAAGCTGGCGGGGATCATCGGGCAGGTTCTCTCGACCAGTGCTGAGGTAAGTGGCAAGTCTGCCCAGTTCTCTGACATGATCGAGCGTACTGCGGGACGTTCTGCAGCGCAGTTGGAAGAGACTGAGCTGCTGGCATCGTCGACCACTGAGTTGTCGTCCTCGCTCGCGGATGTGGCGGACGGCGCCCAGGCAAGTGTAAGCGCGGCAAGCGAAGCTAACGGTGCGACACAGAAGGCAACTCAGGTTGTGTCCAAGACCCGCTCCTCTGTTGAGCAGCTGGCAGGCTCCCTGGCGCAGATTCAGCAGCAAGTACATGATATGCGCGATCACAACGAGAAAGTGCATTCAGTTCTTGAGGTGATACAGGGTATTGCCGAGCAGACCAACCTGCTGGCGCTGAATGCCGCGATTGAGGCAGCACGTGCCGGTGAACAGGGTCGCGGTTTTGCCGTGGTAGCTGACGAAGTCCGCAGCCTGGCGCAGAAAACTCAATCTTCCACGCACGAAATCAATACCATCATTCAGAACCTGCAGGACAACACCGCTCAGATCGTCACAGCAATGGATGGCGGCGTCAGTCTGTCAAAAGAGTGTGTGGGCACGGCAAACTCTGCGAATGAGCTGCTGCAGTCAGTATTGTCTTCAGTGGCGCTGATTACCGACCGCAGTCAGGATATTGCCAATGCTGTTAAGCAGCAGTCTGAAGTAACCGATGGCATTGCCAAGAGCAGTGTCAAGATTGCAGGTGACGGCCGTGCCAACACCGAAGACTACCTGCAGTGCAAACGTTATAACTCGGAGATCAACCAGTTGCTGGCGTCGCTGGACAACCTGGTCAGTCAGTTCAAGCTGGGTTAGTGTCCTGTCTGGCTAGTTCACATCATTTCAATTCTCGATCCGTATCCGGCGTATGGCAGCCAGCTCGCGCTGCCCGGTGCCGGATACGGTTTCCACCGCCAGTTCATATTGCCCGTTCGCAAACTCCCTGGTATCCAGCTCTACGCTGAAACCCAGCAATGGGGCCTGCGGGTCACTTCCACCATCGGCAATCTCTACAACATCCTCGCGTGATATCTGCCTTTCAGTCTGTGCTGTTATTTCACGGTTTAGCAGAACATTGACAAGCTCAACGCCGTAACCCGGTGCCACGGCCCAGCCCGAGACGGTTACGGTGCCACTGAGGGTCGCATTCGCAGCAGGGCTATCTAGCCACACACTTGTCGGCAGCGGGCAGGGCTGGCCGGCGTCTTTGTCTGACCCAATTGACGGGACATAGTAATAGCTGAAGCGTTTGTCTCCCTGATACAGAGAAAGCTGGTCAATAAATACCAGATTGCCCAGGGTCTGGCAGGCACGTGTCATGACTGCTGTTTTCTCGTTGATATCCAGAGTGCTGTCTTCAGTGACCAGCACCGCCGACCGGCCCGTGTGACTCGCCAGCAGCCCCTGGGTATCCAACTGCCAGATTGCATATTGTGTGTAGCGACCATCGCGAACGGTTTTATCCTCATCAATGGTGTACGTGGGAGTGTCGGGCAAGGCGAAGCGTATCTGCGCCTGGGTGTAATAGTTGTCTGTCACGATCAGCGAATTTTCTGCGACTGCATGGCGTTGATGCAGTGTCCGCAGATCATCCGTCAGAGGCTGCCAGCCAGCCATTTTGTTGGACAGCACGTTGCTGCCAACAATTTGCTGTAACTGGTCATTGAAACCCTGAGAGCCAATACCGGCAAGGACCAGCAGGGAGCCAATAAAACCGGTCAAAGGAATAGCGTAAACCGCACGCCTGGCTGTGGGCGGCTGCCAGTAGCTCGATAGTGAGGAGAGTAGTTGGCGGGCAGCCAGTGGCATCGCAACCAGTAGCGGCAGATAACCCGACAGGGGCCAGTGCAGGGTTGTTCGTGTGGTATCACTCCAGGGCGCCAGAATCAGATAGACTCCCAGGTTACACGCCGAGAAGCTGAGCAGCAGGCCTGCACGGGAGTCGCCTTTAAGAGCCAGCCGGAACAGGTACCAGAGCGTGTACCAGCAAAACGCATACATCAGCGGGGTGACGACCGCCGCCTGGATGAACGGATGCAACAGTCCTTCAGTCTGAAATTGCCACGGATGGCGGTCAAGCAAATGGTAGTCAAGCCCGCTCAGCTCATTGGTCAAATTGAAACTGAGTGCCGGATACAGACCGGCTGCCGCAATCAGGGCTGCCAGCCAGACGACTGGTTGGCGCCAGACCCACCAATGGCTTTTGCTGACCAGCAGAAACAGGGCAGCGGCAGCCGGGTACAGGACAAATCGATAGTGACTGCTGAGCCCCAGCCCTGCCGCGATACCCGCCGCCAGCCAGAAGCCTTTTCTGTTGGTGCGCGTAGCACGCTCAGTAAACCCGATGAACAATATGCCCCAGAAAATCAAAGGTACATCTGGCACTGCCAGCAGCCCAAGAAAGGCTGCCATGGGCAGGCACAGCGTCAGAATGGCCGATTCCAGCGCGCGTTTGCTGCCCGTTACAGGCTGTGCCAGCCAGAATATGAGCAGCGGCAGGCTGCTCCCCATGACAAGAAAAAGTATACGAACTGCCCAGGCATGATTGCCGCCCAGGTCGGCTCCCAGTCCGGCCAGCAAGGCGGTCATGAAGGGCAGGTCGCTGTATGCCAGCGCGGGAAACTGAGATGCCTGCCAGTAGAATATCTCATCGCTGTAGAGCTCAAGCCGAAAAGCCAGTGCCAGTTTGGTGGCCAGAATGCTGCCTGTCAGGGCGATCAGAACGAGTAACAGAGTTGGTTTGGCTTGGCTTGATTGCATTGTGAGTGTTCCGGTTGAGGCTGCATGGCTAACGTGCTTTAATCACCGCTGTTTGGAGGCAGAAAACCAGCAAATGTACGCATGCATTGACCTTGGGTCCAATAGTTTCCACCTGCTGATCGCCAACTGGCACGATGGTCGGCATGATATCGTGGAGCGCTTCAGTGACAAAGTCCAATTGGGCGAAGGTCTCGCTGACGGCGGCAGGCTGACAGATGATGCCTTCGCCCGTGGCTTGCGCTGTCTGCATACCTTTCGACATGCTCTGGAGCGCTACCCCATTCAGCACTGCTGGGCAGTTGGCACCAATGCATTGCGTATCGCATCGAATGCCGACGAGTTTCTCAGAGCGGCTTCTCAACTGGGTATCAATATAGACATCGTCAGTGGGCTTGAAGAAGCAGCACTGGTTTATGCCGGTGTGACCTCGGCATTGCCAGAATCGTCCGAACCTCGCCTGATCATTGATATCGGTGGTGGAAGCACGGAGTTGGTCATAGGCCAGGGCGACACGCGACTGCAGTCGCACAGCATGCCAATAGGTTGTATCAGCTGGCGTGACCGCTGGTTTGCCGGGCAGGTTGCAGACGCAAATGAGCTGGAAACACGTCTTGATCGCGCCTTGCAAAGTGCTGAACAGGTCTTTGCTGAAGTCACTCAGGCGCTGGCTGCCAATCCGTGGTCAGACGTTTATGCGTCATCCGGCACGGCCAAGATGCTGGCTGGTGTCTGCGCCCAGCGAGCGGGTTCCTCGTCGCCGCATTCAGTTGACCTGCCCCTGTTGAAGTCTTTCAAACCCGACATTCTACAGGTGGCCTGTGATCCGGCCTATGTGCTCCCCGGTCTCAAAAATGGCAGGCGCGAGCTCGTGCTGCCAGGCTGGGCCGTGTTGTGCGGGTTCATGCAGGCGGCCGGTGTTCAATCGCTGCGCTTCAGCCCATCGGCTCTCCGCGAGGGCATGCTGCACTATATGGTCAAAGCTGCGGTCAGCGGCGATTCACCGTTGCGTGTATTGAGAGCGAATTAAGCAGCTGATTCTGCACGCCGTCACCGACCTCATCCAGGCCGTCAACGTCTGGACGCAGATAGGTTCCATCCGATTGCAGTTCCCAGGTTTGTCGCCTGTCAGTCAGGTGCATTTCCATTTCGTCTATGATGCGGTTAATCCACTTCTTTTTGAGAATCGGAAAGGCGACTTCGATACGATGCTGCAGATTGCGTTCCATCCAGTCTGCGCTTGAACAATACAGCGGGCAGGTCGCGTTTGAGAAGTAATAGACCCGCGAATGTTCCAGGAATCGACCGATGGTAGACACAACCCGTATGTTTTCTGAAACACCAGCTACACCCGGCTTCAGGCAGCAGATGCCGCGCACGATCAAGTCGATTTTTACGCCACTCTGGGAGGCGCAGTACAATTCGCGGATGATGGTGGGGTCGGTCAATGAATTGATTTTGGCAATGATTCGCGCCGGTTTGCCATCCAGGGCTGCCTGTTTCTCCTGGGTAATCAATTGCACCAGACCCTTCATCAGTTTGAATGGTGCGTGCAGAATCAGATCGGGAGAAATCTTCTTTCCCATGCCGGTAATTTGCTGGAACACCTTGTGAACATCGGCGCACAAAGTTTCATCGCAGGTCATCAGGCTGTAGTCGGTGTAGATCAGGGAATTTTTGCGATGATAATTGCCGGTACCCAGATGCGCATAGCGCTTCAGCCTACCGCTCTCACGTCGCACAATCAGGAGCATCTTGGCGTGTGTTTTGTAACCCATGACTCCGTAGACCACTACGGCACCAGCTTCCTGCAGGATGCTGGCAAACTGGATGTTGTCCTCTTCGTCGAATCGGGCTCGCAATTCGATGACCACGGTAACTTCCTTGCCATTGCGAGCAGCCTCGGACAGCGCCTCAACCAGTTCCGATGATTCGTTGGTACGGTAGAGTGTCTGTTTGATCGATATTACGCCACTGTCGCGTGCTGCCTGACGAACCCAGTCGATGACGGGAATGAACGACTGATACGGATGCAGCAGCAGTTGATCCTCGCGTGTCACCGCGGTAAAGATGCAATTATTCTCCTCCAGTGCCGACGGCAGCCCTGGCGAAAACGGCGGGAATTGCAGGTCCGGGCGGTTTATCATGCTGTTCAGTGCCATCAGTCGCTGCAGGTTGACGGGGCCATCCAGTCTGAACAATTCTTCTTCCGTCAAATTGAAACGCTCAAGTAAAAAGTCGGTCAGTTCAGCGGGGCATCCAGATCCGACTTCGAGCTTGGCAGCGGCCCCAAAGCGGCGCATGTGCAGCTCGCCCTGCAATGCGCTGGCAACGTCCTCTACCTCCACATTGCTCATTTCAAGGTCCGAATTGCGTGTGACCCGGAACTGGTGACATTCCTTGACGCGCATGCCTGGGAAGAATTCCTCCACATGCGCATGGATGACTGACGACAGAAATATGAAGTTGTCGCCATCGGGCATGATGTGCGATGGCACCTTGATCAATCGTGGCAGCGCGCGCGGGGCTGGTACGATGGCCAGTCCGCTGTCACGCCCAAAGGCATCTTTGCCTTCCAGCGACAGGATAAAGTTAAGGCTTTTATTAACCAGCCTCGGAAAGGGGTGCGCCGGGTCCAGGCCGAGTGGACTGATGACCGGCAGGACCTCATTGCGAAAGTACTCCTGAGTCCACTCTGTCAGGCTGGCGCTCCATTCATGGCGGTACAGAAAACGTATATTCTGACTTGCCATGGCAGGCAACAGCTCTTCATTCAATATTCGATACTGTTCCTGCAGAGCCTGACGGACGGTGGCGTGAATTTCGCTGAGAACTTCCTTAGGGTATTTTCCGTCGGGACCAGGTCGCTGGCGACCAAATCCCAACTGCTTTTTCAGGCCAGAAACGCGTATTTCATAAAACTCGTCAAGGTTGGAGCTGAAGATCAGCAGGAACATCAGCCGTTCCAACAGCGGGTGCCTGGTATTGCGCGCCTGATCGAGAACACGCAGATTAAACTGAAGATAACTCAGCTCACGATTCAGGTAATAAGCGCTGTCATTCAGGTCAATATCCTCGGCGATTGCAGGGCAGCCGATCGATTCCGGTGTATCGGGCAGAGGTTGTGGCTCTATAGGTTCACTTTGATCGCGGCTACTCATGCGTACATCCTGAAAGGGCTTACCAGGTGGCGTTTAACGATGTATTCTAACGTAGTGGGCGATCAATACACACTGTTACGGTGTGACAGTTTTTTGTCAGTCGTTGTCACATAAGTGTCATATTTCAGCGTTATAGTGCGGTGCAAACTGCAAGGATCCCTATCATGAAAACCGATGCCGGCGTTCACAGCCACCATATTTCCCAACAATTCAATATCGAGCTGGAAGAAATCAAGAGCAGTATGCTTGAGATGGGCGGCCTGGTTGAGAAGCAATTGGCCGATGCGTTGGTTGCCCTGATTACTGCCGACAGCGAGCTGGGGCATACGGTGCGTGAGACCGATGATGTTGTCAATGAGATGGAACTGACCATCGACGAAGCCTGTAACCGTATTCTGGCACGCCGCCAGCCTGCCGCCAGCGATCTGCGACTGGTCATGGGTATTATCAAGGCGGTCAACGATCTGGAAAGAATAGGCGATGAGGCGGCCAAAATAGCCAGGCTGGCTATGGAGCTGGCTTCGCAGGATGAATCCTCAAAAGGTTACGTCGAAATTCGTCATATAGGCGAACGTGTCCGCCACATGGTCAATATGGCACTTGACGCCTTCGCGCGCTACGACGCCGAGGCGGCGCTGGCGGTGGCCAAGGAAGATGTCAACGTTGACATGGAATACGGCAGCGCCATGCGTGAGATGATCACCTACATGATCGAAGACCCACGCAGTATCACCCGTGTGCTGAATATCATCTGGGCATTGCGCTCGCTGGAGCGCGCCGGCGATCACGCCAAGAACATCGCCGAACACGTGGTGTACATGGTCATGGGTACCGACGTACGTCACGCTGGCCTCACCGGCATGGAAGAGCAGGTCAAGTCTGAGCTCTGATTTACCTGTACCCCGGTTTTCCCGCTAATGCTGTAATCCAGCTCAACCCTGAAGTTTCTCAGGGTTTTGCTCGCTGCCATTACTCAGGCGTTCGATGGGGAAATGACAGATAAACTGGCTGCCTTTTCCAACCTGGCTTTTGATCTCCAGCGTAGCATCGTGGCGTGCCAGTACGTGTTTTACGATGGCCAGGCCGAGGCCTGTTCCACCCGTATCAGTTGAACGGCTTTCGTCGACGCGATAGAAGCGCTCAGTCAGCCTGGGAATATGATGCGGTGCGATCCCCGGACCGTCGTCAGCAACGCTGACATCCAGCCCCCGTTCTCCCATGACGACTGTCAGATTGATCTGTCCGCCCGGCTGAGTATATTTGGCGGCATTGAGCACGAGGTTGGACACGGCGCTGTACAGTTCGTTCAGATTTCCGCGCAGGTAGTGTACTTCGTCACAGCTCAGCAAGAAGGTCTGGCCTTTCTCTGCAAACACCTGTTCAGCATCCTGTTTTATATCCCGCAGCAGCGACAGCAGGTTGATGGCGCTCTGTTGTTTGGATGCTGAACGCGTCTCCAGTTGTGAAAGGGTCAACAGGTCACGGATTATGTTTTCCATCCGGTGTGACTGTTGCGCCATTTGTTCGATTGGGCGTACCCAGCGTTTTGGCAGATTCTCTCTGTCGTCCAGCATGGTTTCCAGATAACCAGTAATGACCGTGATGGGGGTGCGCAGTTCGTGCGACACATTGCCTACAAAGTCCTTGCGCATCATCTCCAGTCGATGCAGTTGGGAAATATCCCGAACCAGCATCAGCCTTTCACCTTCGCCAAAACTGGTGATCTGGAATTCCAGCATGACAGACGGTTTTACTGGAGAGTTCAGTTTGAGGGGGTTCTTGTAGAGTCCACGATTGAAATACTCGATGAACTGCGGCTCGCGAATCAGGTTAGTAACCGGCTGGTGACGATCCTTGGGGCTTTGCAGACCCAGCAAACGGTTGGCAGCGGGGTTCCACCAGACCAGAGACCCTTTGCCGCTGATCATGATTACTGCCATTTCCAGCGCTGATGTCGACTCCTGGGCTTTGTCGATAATGCTCTTTTGCTCCAGCAGGGCTTCGCGCTCACGTCGCTGCAGCAGGTACATGGCGTCAAAGACATAACCCCAGATACCTCGGCCCTCAGGGGGTGGTGAGGGTTGTGCGCCTTCATTGCGCTTAAGCCAGTTGTAAAGTCGACGCAGTTGCAGCAGGTGATAAACGAGGTAAATCAGTGTGCCGATCAGCACCACCAGTGCTGGTTGGCCAATCAGCCAGCCAGCCAGCAGCAATGCCGAAAAAATCAACAAGAGTCGACGAAGTGCGGAATACCAGTCGGAGAACAAACGTTACATCCAGTGATTGTTTTAAATGACTGTAAAGCGTAGGCGCTTATTCGGGTTTTGTCGAGAAGCGATAGCCGGCGCCGCGCACGGTCTGTATCAGCCCAGCGTAGTTGATACCGGGGCTCGAAGCCGAGGTCAGCGCTTTGCGCAGACGACCGATATGGACATCAACGGTACGTTCTTCCAGGTACACGTTGGCGCCCCAGACCTGGTCCTGAATATGATCACGGGAAAACACTTTTTCGGGATGTGTCATGAAGAAGTTCAGCAATCGATATTCAGTTGGGCCCATGTCCACTGCTTTTTCTTCGATGGTGACACGATGACTGGCTGGATCGAGTTCGAGGTCAAAGACGCGAATCGGCTTATCACGCAGATTGCCGGTGCTTCGGCGCAGCACCGCTTTAATGCGGGCGATCAGCTCGCGCGGCGAGAAAGGTTTGGTAACGTAGTCATCAACACCCACGTCAAGTCCCTGGACTTTGTTGTCTTCACTGGTTTTGGCTGTCAGCATGATGATCGGAATGTCAGCCGTAAGCTCCTCGCGCTTCAGGCGGCGGGCCAGTTCGATACCGCTGCCACCGGGCAGCATCCAGTCGAGCAGCACCAGGTCAGGGCGTTTATCCACAATGTTGACGTGGGCTTCCAGCGCGCTTTCAGCCTCCATGCTGTTAAAGCCGGCCGTGTCCAGAGCAACGCCGATCATGTCGCGTATGGCGGCTTCGTCGTCAACTATAAGAATGGTGGGCTCGGTCGTCATCTGATTCGTCCTGCAATCTATTTGTGATGCCCGCATTGTAGACATTGAAATATTACAATTTTATGACGGAGTAGTGGCAAATATTCGCCAACACGCTGGTAAAACAAAGATTATTTGTGAGATGAAGCGCAAAAACGATGTGCCGATGTGTATTAGACATACTACTGATATATAATGCCGGTCCGGATTTGCACTGACGCAGATCCACCATTTTTACGTACGAAGTGCCCGGGGGGCAGAGGAGAAGTCATGATTACAAAACCACTACGAGCAATTGGTCTGGCAGCCGCGATGGCGTCAGGGCTGCTTGCGCTCGGTGTTCAGTCTGCTGCTGCAGATGAGGGGCGATTCTACATCGTGCCTGGCGTTCAGTGGATGGACTTCGACAGCGTGCGTCAGTCAGATCACGAAACTGGATACTCACTGGGTGCCGGTTATGGTCTGTCAGAGCATGTGTCAACCGAGCTGACCTACTCCCGTATCAACATGAACACTCTTGCTGGCCGTGATCGTCTGCGCGCCCTGCGACTGGACGTCCTTTATAATGTCAGCAATGAAATCGGTGATTTCTCTCCGTTCTTCGTAGCTGGCCTTGGTGATACCAGGTTCGACACCAACCACGACACCACGGCAAATCTTGGCGCTGGTGTAAAATACCGCTTCAGCGATCGCGTCGAGTGGAGAGCTGCAGCCCGCACTTTCTACGGTTTTGACGACAAGACTTACGATTTCGGTATCGACACAGGTCTGGTCTTCCATCTGGGTGCGGCCCCTGCGCCGGCCACGGTAGAGCCTACCCCTGCACCAGTTGAACGTGACTCCGACGGTGATGGCGTTCCAGACAGCCGTGATGACTGCCCGAACACCCCACGCAACTACGCTGTGGATGACCGTGGCTGTCCGATCATGCTGGAAGAAGTGGCGCGAATCACGCTTGATGTCCAGTTCGACTTTGACATGGCAGTAGTCAAGCCTGAATACTTCGACGACATTCGCCAGGTAGCAGATTTCCTGAGCGAGCACGATGATGTGATGGCAGAGCTTGGTGGTCATACCGACAGCGTTGGTACTGACGAATACAACCAGGGACTGTCTGAGCGTCGCGCCAATGCTGTGCGTGAAGTGCTGATTGAACGGTTTAACGTCAATCCCGCGCGTATCTCGGCTCGTGGCTACGGCGAATCCCAGCCTGTTGCGACCAACGACACCTCAGCTGGCCGTGCAGAAAACCGTCGTGTTGAGAGCGTAATGTCGACAACAGTTCAGCGTCCGCAATTGCGCAACTGATTGTCAGGCATTCATGATATGACAGCGAACTCCCTGCTACCGTCGACGGTGGCAGGGAGTTTTGCTTTAGCTGAGCAGATGCCGTGCAGGATGTTCTAAAGCACAGGCCCTTCAGGGCCGACCTCAATCAGGCCTGGCGGCCAATCCAGCAATGCCTGCCCGGTCCCGATGCCTTCTGGCGTGACTGGTTGCTTGAATCAGGCTCACTGACACGCCGTCTGCAGGCTGTCTCTGATGACACCTTTCAGGTCAGGGTGCTTGCGGAGGGCTGGATACGAGGCAGCAGCCATCAAATGCAGTTGCTGGGCAGTCACAGGCCAGGGCATTGGCTCTGGAGCCGACACGTCGAGTTATGCCTGTATGGTAAAGCCTGGGTTGCCGCGCATTCATTGATTCCCTACAACAGCATGCGCGGTCATCTGCGACAGCTGTCACGTCTTCGGGACAAACCACTGGGCGGGTTTCTATTCGAACAGCCCGGTCTGTCGCGACAGCCCCCAGAAATTACGCGGTCCAATGACTGTTGGGGACGTCGATCCCTGTTTTCCCTGCAGCAGCGCCCGTTACTGGTCGCTGAATTCTTTCTGCCGGAAATGCGCTATCATCTTGTCAACATGGAGATTCAGTAAATGGGCACCCTGGACGGCATCAAGATAATCGACCTGACACGTGTTCTGGGCGGACCTTACTGCACACAGGTACTGGCCGATCACGGCGCTGAGGTCATCAAGATTGAACCGCCGCAGGGCGATGAAGTACGCGACTGGGGGCCCCCCTTCCATGGTGAGGACGCTGCCTACTTTATAGGTGTCAATCGCAACAAGCGCGCCATGGCGCTGGATCTGTCCAGCGAGCGCGGCCAGCAGCTGTTGCTCGAACTGCTGGCCGACGCGGATGTCCTGATAGAAAACTATAAACCGGGATCGATGGAGCGTTGGGGCCTTGGCTACCATGAGACCCTCAGTAAACGCTTTCCCCGTCTTGTTCACTGCCGCATAAGCGGCTTTGGTGCGGATGGTCCATTAGGTGGATATCCAGGGTACGACGCTATTGTGCAGGCGATGGCTGGCTGGTTCAGTGTCAATGGAATCAAAGGCGGTGACCCGACAAGACTGGGCGTGGCCATGGTTGATATGGGGACCGGCTTGTACGCTGCGGTTGCCATACTGATGGCTGTCATCGAGCGTCAGCGATCCGGTCATGGCCAGTATATTGATATGACGCTGTATGATTGTGCTGTGTCGCTGATGCACCCTCACGTTGTCAATTACGCCATGTCAGGCAAAGTACCTGAGCCTACCGGTAATGCACACCCCAACATCAGTCCCTATGAAACCTTCCGCACGCGCACAGTCGATATTTTTATCGGCGCAGGCAACAACCGCGCCTTCGACAAACTTTGCACCGCCCTGGAGGCGCGCGAATTGCTGGATGATGGCAGATTCAGCAGTAATGCCAGTCGCTGTGAGCACCGAGAAGCACTCAAGGTCGAACTGGAGTCGCGTCTGATGCGAATCGATGGTGCGGCTTTGGCTGAAACGCTTCTGAGCCTGGGCTTGCCGGCAGGACCGATTTACAACACCGCGCAGGTGGTTGAGCATGCGCACACGCGCCATCGCCAGATGTTTATCGATAATGACTGGTATAAAATGACGGGAATACCGATCAAGTTTTCGCGGACCCCTGGTTCTGTTCGCGAATTGCCGCCTGTCTTCAGTCAGCACAGTCGTCAGCTGCTGGCAGCAATTGGCTACTCGGATTCCGAGATTGATGAGCTGCAGTCAAGCGGTGTTGTTCCGGCACAGCGACAGCGCTGAAAGCAGAAGACCCGGCCAGGCTTAAGGCCGGGTTCTGTGTCTGATCAATCCTGATTCAGGCTGATCAGGGTCAGTCGAACATTTTGCCGGCGCTGTGCTTCGCCATCAATCAGGACTGGTCGGAACTGCAGGCTTCGCAAGGCATCCCTTCCCTGAATGCGGGCACCAGTGGTGTCCGGTGTGGCATCGATAATGTCGATATTCTCTGCCTGTCCATTGACGCCGATGCGAAACTCCAGCAGGGTTTTGACGCCGTTCGTGGTCATTTCACGCAGGGTCTGTGGCATCTCTTCATAGGCAAATGCAGGCAATGCGCCTTCTGTCATCACCACGTTATTTATCGTCATTAACGCATCTTCACCAGTGATTTCACAATGGCTGTTCCCGGTCTTCAATTCAAGTGACAGCGTTTGCAGGGGCAGCAGAGCGGGGCAGGCAAAGTAGGCATTTAGCTCTGAGTCGCTGTACCCGGCTTCTTTGAACAGTGTCCAGGCGTCTCGATAGTAGGTCGCCGCGCTACCAATGTTATTGCTGCCTCGTGCATCGCTGATCAGCGTGCCGGTGCGTAACTCATATTGCTGGCGCAGTAACACCGAGTCGCCTAGATACAATTTCAGCATCGCCTGGACCTCGGGTTCCTCCGACTGTCGCTCACCAATTTCTTCGATCAACTGATAGTGACGTGTCATGGCGGATCGATGAGCGCGCTCAATGACGGTTGTGGTACGCGAACCGTACATTGTTTCCAGGTCACTGACAGATGTTATACGTTGAAGTGGCCGCAACGGTGTCGTCGAGGGAATACCGTGTTCTTCGTTGATCAGCGCCTGGCTGGTGTCTGTGGTTGTGACCATTGCCAGTCCAATGTACAACTCGGCAAGCGCCAGGTCGTATTGCAATGCGTCTATCTGTTCTGTGTTGCCGGCATCCAGGGCCAGTTCGAGGGCCTGTTCACGCTGTTCCCGAAGCTGAAGCAGGTAACGGGCTTCGCGATCGCGCGGGCCGTGCAGTAATGCAAAGCGCAGGCGTTCGTCTGTCTGCTGCAGAACAGTGAGCTTTGTTTCCAGTGGCATCTCTGGGGTACGCGGCAGCATCCAGTGGATATAATCCAGACGATCAGAAACCTCCTCCCATTGCCGCTGACCAGCGAGCACATCCACTATCTGCAGCAGAACCGGAATCTGTGCTTCTGAATAGAGGCCGTCGTGGACTTTAATAATCTGCAATTGTTGATTCAGAGCATCAAGTGCCTCACCTTCTGCTCGCGCCAGCAGCAGGGTCTCTGTCAGAGATTGCAGCAGGGCCAGCATGTCATCACTGTTCTGCCCGAATGTGCCCTGTTCCTGTTGCATGGTCGCAAGTGCCTCGCGCTGTTCATTCAGCCGAGCAATAAGAGCCTCTGTGTCAGCAGGGTCGGCGGTTTGGGCGGCAACGGGTATAAGTGTGCTGAACGCGATAGCTGATACTACCGAGGCGAAAGAGTGCATGGCCCGTTTGATATGGGTCAGGCGCGGTTGTTGACGGGCTGGTAATCGTGTCATCACAAAGGCCACCGGGCAGGTTTGCGACACAGGTTGTCAGGTTTAATGTACTATTTTCCTTAACACAGGGCTACAGGCGCATGCACACAGTTCACTGGTTTTAAATGGAATTTATTGACAAATTCGCTTCAGATCAAATAAAGTCCCGCGCCTGGACACACCTAAATCAGACTCTTAAATGACCTCATTCAGCTGTTTCATGCCCTTCTCTGCAACTGTTGCCCTGGCAACAGAGGCACGTCGTGCGCGTGCGGCAGCGCGTGCGCGCATGCCAGTGGCACCGGGTTTGAGGGTTGCAGCATAGTCGATTTGAGTAGTTAAAACCAAAGACTGACGAAGCACCAAAAACCTCCGGGGCCATAGGCCCCGGAGGTTTTTTTTTTGCCTGTCCAGAAGTGGCTTCGCCAGGCTTCAAACCTGTAGACGAGGAGAAAAAGCATGAATGTTCAAGAAGTTGAGGATTATTACGGTCTGTCTGTGTGCCAAAGACAAGCTCTGGTTGTCGAGCGCGGACAAGGGGTCTGGGTGTGGGATCAGGATGGCCGTCAAATACTGGATTTTACCTCCGGCTGGGGCGTCACCTGCCTTGGTCACAGCCACCCTGTGATGGTAAGCACCATCGCCGAGCAGAGTGTCAAAGTAATGCAGAATCCCAATTCGGGGTTTACCTATTCGCCAGCGCGCGCAGCTCTGATGCAGGAGCTGGCAAAAGTCCTGCCGGAGGGCCTGTCCAAAATGTGGTTTGCCAACAGTGGTGCAGAGGCGAATGATGCAGCACTGAAACTGGCACGAAAGGTAACGGGGCGCCAGGCGATTGTGTCAATCGGTGGTGCTTTTCACGGGCGGACTCTGGCCACTCTGTCGGCATCAGGAGGCAGCGCCAATGCTGCCCGATACCTGCCAAGACTGCCCGATCATCGATTCGCCGAGATCAACAACAGTGAAGAGCTCGAGCAATTGATAGATGGCTCAGTTGCTGCGGTGATAGTGGAGTTGGTTCAGGGGGAGGGCGGTGTGCGCTCACTGACGGCAGACTATATCAACACCTTACAGCAGAAATGCAAACAGCACGGCTGTCTGCTGATAGTTGATGAAGTGCAGACCGGCTTTTGCCGAACTGGCCATTTCTTCGCTTGCGACCGCTTTGCGCTGACCCCGGACATGATGACCCTGGGTAAAGGTATTGCGGGCGGTCTGCCATTTGCTGCGCTGGTCATGCGTCCCGGGGTTGCTGCCCGTGTGCAACTGGGCGACCACGGCGGCACGTACTGCGGTAACCCGCTGGTGTCTGCTGTCGCAGCGGCTGTCGTAAAGTACCTGCGCGAAGAACAGGTGTCCAGGCGTGTCGCTACGCTGTCGGAACGTGCTCTGGCAGATCTGAAACGACTCAAGCAGCAATATCCGGATCTGATCCAGGAGGTCCGTGGCGAAGGTCTGCTGCTGGCACTGCAGTTGACTGCTTCGATGGATGTCTGGGCATTCTCAGAACAATGCCTGGATCAGGGCCTGCTGGTAACGCCGACGCGAAATGGTGTTGTTCGACTGATACCTTCGCTGCTGATCACGGCTGACGAGTGGCAGCAGGGTGTTGGGCTGTTGGAGCTCGCGCTGGGAAACTTGTGGGCCCAGGGTCAGTGGGCTAGTATGCGGTCAGCCTGAAAATTACGATTCATAGGGAGCAGTTATGAAAAATCAGAAAATGTTGATGGCCAAGCGACCTGTGGGGGAACCAGCAGACGAGTGTTTTAGCCTGGTTGAGGAAGACATTGCGCCGCTGGCCTCTGGCCAGATTTTGATCAAGGTTGTCTGGCTGTCTCTGGACCCTTACATGCGTGGTCGCATGAATGACGTGAAGTCATACGCAAAACCGCTGGAGCTTGGCGACGTCATGACAGGTGAGTCGGCCGGCGTCGTGCTTGAATCAAAGTCTGAGCGATTCAAGGCGGGTGACTATGTGACCGCTCATATGGGATGGCAGTCCCTGATTGTTGCTGATGACGATGAACCGCGCCTGATGAAGGTCGATCTGAAAAACGGCACCCTTTCCGCGCATCTTGGCGTGGTTGGAATGCCTGGCAGGACGGCTTACTTTGGTTTAATGGAAGTGGGCAAGCCACGTGCAGGAGAAACACTTGTCGTGGCTGCCGCATCGGGCGCAGTTGGCTCGGTAGTGGGCCAGATTGCCAAACTCAAGGGGCTGCGTGTTATCGGCATCGCGGGCGGCACCGAAAAGTGTCAGTACGTCAGGGACGAACTTGGCTTTGATGAATGCATAGACTACAAAAACGAAGATTTGTCTGCGCGGCTAAAGGAATGCTGCCCTGACGGTATCGATATCTACTTCGAAAATGTGGGGGGAGATGTTACCCGGGCAGTCGCGCCATTGTTGAATGAGGGTTCACGGGTGCCGATCTGTGGTTATATTTCCAACTACAACGACCAGGATATCACCAAAGCGGAAACACCGTTCCAGATTCTCAAGTCTGCCAGACATGTTCCTGAGCACCGGTTTTTTGTTGTTACCGAGTGGCAGGACCAATGGCAGCAGGCGACGGAGCAGCTTGGCGAATGGGTCAACGCTGGCAAAATCAAGTATCGAGAGTCAGTTGGTGAGGGCCTGGCGAATGCTCCCGAGTTGTTCAGGGGACTGCTCAAAGGGCGCAATTTTGGCAAGCAACTGGTGAAAATCGCAGATGAATGACATGAGCAGCCAGGACTTGAGTGTAGCATCGCTATTCTCTGTAGAAGGCAAAACAGCGCTGGTGACCGGTGGCAGCAGTGGGCTCGGTCTTATCATGGCTGAAGCTCTTCTGCGCGGCGGAGCCAGGGTCATGATTGCCTCGCGAAAACAGCAGCGCTGTGATGAGGCGCTGGCCATGCTGGCGCCGCTTGGTGACTGTCAGGCGGTGGCGGCCGATGTGACTGTCGCAGATCATCGGCAGCGCCTGGTGCAGGAACTCGATAAATGGTGTGGCGAGCAGGGCCTGAACATTCTGATTAACAATGCAGGCGCCAACTGGGGTGCACACATCGAGGACTACCCCGATGAGGCCTTTGCCAAGGTCATGAGCACCAATGTCAACGCAGTATTTTCTCTGACGCGAGACCTTCTGCCGACACTGCAGCGCGCGGCGCACCAGAAGGATCCTGCCCGTGTGGTCAATATTGGGTCAATGGATGGGCTGCACGTCCCAATTGTTCAGCGAGTGCCCACATTCGCCTATTCAGCGAGCAAAGCTGCACTGCACCATTTGACGCGGACATTGGCGGTGGATCTTGGTGCGCGTCACATTACAGTAAATGCGGTTGCCCCCGGCTTCTTTCAATCCCGCATGACCGACTATGTTTTGTCTGAATACGGCGATGATATCGCCGCAGACAGCCCGCTTGGCCGTGCCGGGCAGGCCGAGGAAATTGCCGGTGTGCTGCTCTATCTGGTCACACGTGCAGGCGCTTACACAACGGGTGCAGTTGTTCCTGTGGACGGCGGAACGCATATCAGCAAGGGCAGCAGGCCGTGGATGCATGAAGATGTCTGATCTGTCATGCGAGTTGTCCAGATTCCTTGCAGAAAAATGTGCCTTTGAATCCGAGTGAGGTCTGACTTATAATCCGGTGTGGTTATATTCATTTTGTTTATAATGTTGTTCGCGCTCAGATACTTGTCACAATGGGCAAGCAATAAAACTAAAATCATGTTGGAGGAGGGGGCAAAATGGAGTTGTTCGATCTGACCGGAAAGGTCGCCTTGATTACAGGCTCAACCAAGGGCATTGGCAAGGCAATCGCGGAGCGGATGGCTGACGCGGGCGCCAAAGTTGTTATTTCCAGCCGTAATCAGGACGCGTGTGATGAAGTGGCAGCCGAGATCAAGGCAAGCGGTGGCGAAGCACTGCCAATTGCCTGCAATATCAACTACAAGGAGCAGCTGCAGGCACTGGTAGACAAGACTCTGGCACACTATGGCAGTATCGATATTCTGGTCATCAATGCGGCCCTGAATCCTTTTTACGGAAAATCGCAGGATATTCCTGACGAAGCCTTCGACAAAATCATGAGCTCGAATGTCGGCAGCGCCCATCGCCTTTGCCAGATGGTGCTGCCAGGCATGGCCGCCAATGGCGGCGGGGCGGCGATCATCGTGTCTTCGATCGCCGGACTTAAGGGCAGCGATGTGTTGGGTGCCTACGGCATCTCCAAAGCTGCGGACATGCAGATAGCACGCAACCTTGCCGTCGAGTGGGGGCCCAGCAACATACGGGTGAACTGTATAGCGCCCGGCCTGATTAGAACCGATTTCGCGCGCGCATTGTGGGAAAACCCGGAGACTTACCAAAAAACGGTTTCCAAATACCCGCTGCGTCGAATTGGTGAACCTGATGAAATCGCCGGTGCAGCAATCTTTCTGGCTTCATCGGCCGGCAGTTTTACGACTGGCCAGACAATTGTCATAGACGGCGGTGGCACCATTACCGGTTAACCACTCGAACAAACAAATAACACGACTATCCAATCAAATACTGAGGAATTGACCATGAACCTGGGCCTGTCCGAAGAAATGCAGGAAGTGCGGGAGAAAATCCGCAATTTTGTTGAACAAGATGTAGCCGCTGTAGAAAAAGAATACCAGGCTGAGGTCAGTGTTGGTGACCGCTGGTCGCACACGCCAAGACAGGACGAAATCCTGGAAGGTCTGAAAGACAAAGCACGTTCTCTTGGCCTGTGGAACTTCTTCCTGCCAAAAAGTCAGGGCGGAGCCGGCATCAGTAATCTTGAATATGCTCACCTGGCGGAGATCATGGGCCGCAGCCGATTGGCATCCGAGGCGTTCAACTGCAGCGCACCGGATACTGGCAATATGGAAGTTCTGGAGCGATATGGTTCCGAGGAACAGAAAGAACAATGGCTCAAGCCATTGCTGGCGGGCAAGATACGCTCAGCCTTTGCAATGACTGAGCCTGCCGTTGCCTCATCAGACGCCACCAATATCTCAACCAGCGCTGTGCTGGATGGCGATGAGTGGGTCATCAACGGTGAGAAATTCTACATCTCCGGTGCTGGCGACGCGCGCTGCAAAATCATGATCGTGATGGTGGTAACGGACCCGGATGCGCCCAAGCACAACCGTCAGTCCCAGATCCTGGTGCCTATGGACACACCCGGTGTAGAAGTGCTGCGGCCAATGTGTGTATTCGGGCATGATGATGCACCGCACGGCCATATGCACATCCGTTTTACTAACGTGCGTGTGCCAAAAGAAAACATCATCCTGGGTCGTGGCCGTGGATTTGAGATTTCTCAGGGACGTCTGGGGCCAGGTCGCATTCACCATTGTATGCGTTCGATCGGTGCTGCTGAAAAGGCGCTGGAGCTGCTTTGTAAACGCGCAGTTGATCGGGAAGCGTTTGGCAAGCCGCTGGCAGAGCTGGGCGGTAACTACGATGTTATTGCGGACAGCCGTATCGAAATAGAAATGTGTCGTCTGCTGGTATTCCGCGCTGCCTACCTGATGGACACCATAGGCAACAAGGCTGCCCGTGATGCCATTTCCCAGATCAAAGTGGCTGTGCCGAATATGGCGCTGCGAGTCATTGATCGCGCCATTCAGGTACATGGCGCCGCTGGTGTGTCACAGGACTTCCCGCTGGCAGCTTTGTGGACATCACAGCGTACGCTGCGACTGGCCGACGGCCCGGACGAAGTGCACCGGCGCGTTGTGGCCCGCAAGGAGCTCGCCCAGTACCGCGACTAAAGCACCGCGATTGACACCCTGACCACACGCGTGAGTGCGTGGATCAAGAAAACCCGGGGGGTTTATACCGACCGGGTTTTTTTATGCCACTAGTCCAGGCTGAGGTTTGTGACGTATCCACCGAGTCGCCAGAATTACAAGGAATGCTGCGTTGAAAATAGCCATTATTGGGACCGGTATTGCCGGCCTGACTGCCGCGTACAAACTAAATCCAAATCATGAGGTGACGGTATTCGAAGCCGCCGACCGTATCGGTGGTCACACCGCGACCATTGACGTGGAACTTGATGGTCAACACTACCAGGTGGATACCGGGTTTATCGTCTTTAACGACTGGACCTACCCTCACTTTATTGAGCTGATGGATGAGCTTGGTATTGCCTGGCGCGAATCAGACATGAGTTTCGGAGTGCAGTGTCAGCAGACCGGACTTCAGTATGCAGGTGTCACTGGCAGATTCGCCATGTACAACGGTCTGTTTGCTCAGCGCAGCAATCTGTTCTCACCAGCCTATATCAAGATGCTGCTGGACATACTGGCATTTAACAGGGCGGCAATTGCTGATGTTGAAAACCACACCATCCCGGACATGACGCTGCTTGAATACCTGAGGCATATCGGTATCGGTGATCGCTGCCGTGATCAGTATCTGGTGCCTATGACATCGGCCATCTGGTCGACACCGTTTTTACAGATGTACGAATTTCCAGTGCGCTTCATGCTGCCATTCATGTATCGCCACGGCTTGCTGAATGTGCACAACCGACCGCGCTGGCGGACACTGGTGGGGGGCTCGCAGGCCTACCTTGAGCCAATGTCGGCGCCATTTGCTGATCGTATTCATCTGTCGACCCCCGTCACCCAGGTGCGCCGTTACGACGGGGGCGTCTTGGTCAGCAGTGCTCGCGGGCAGGAGCATTTTGATCATGTTGTTTTTGCCTGCCACAGCGACCAGTGCCTGAACATCCTGGGCGATGCCAGCTCTGCTGAGTCAAATGTTCTGTCGGCGATCCGCTATCAGGCCAACGACGTTGTTCTGCATAGCGATGTCCGGGTGATGCCGGACAATCGGCGCGCCTGGGCCAGCTGGAATTATTACCTGCCGGCGCAACCAGCGGGGCTGCCAAGAGTCACCTACGATATGAACCGTTTGATGGGCATCGAGGCGCCTGTGAATTTTCTGGTAAGTCTGAATGACACGGACCGGATAGAGGAATCGCAGATTCTTGGTCGATATGATTACGCACACCCGGTCTTCACCCGTGCTGTGGCTGATGCACAGGGACGCTGGGAGCAGATCAATACCGCGACCACATCCTACTGCGGGGCATGGTGGGGCAAGGGGTTTCATGAGGATGGGGTGGTCAGTGCGCTGCGCGTGGTGGCGCGACTGAGTGAACGTAAACCGGCAACTGACGCGACAAGCCGTCGGGAACCACAGGCCGTCGTCAGCTAGGCAGGTGTCAGGTCAACTTTCCACTCTGTTCAGTTTCATGCAGCTGCACTGGTGTAACCGGTTTTCGGTATAGCTCGTGCAGCGCCAGCGTTCCCATATCGAGCAGCATCAATCGCTTGTATGCCGCATCACTGGCTTCCAGCATCTTGTTGACGACGGTGAACAGGATGCCGTCACCCAGCGGAGACCATTGCATCGATGTGATTTGTTCGTCGGTCGTGAAGGCGACCCAGGTTTCCGTTGACTCCGCAAAGGCGGGTTTCAGTTTGAGGCTGGACACACCGCCCTGTTTTTCCACATAGGCCAGAAGATGTCCATCGGGTGCCAGCATTGTCAACTGGTGTGAGGCATCACTGTCGAACGCAAAGTCATGTTGATCGCTTTCCCACAGCAGCGGGGACGGTGACAGATGCAGCGTCGATGCGCCAGATGCAAGCTCGTTGCCTGCCATGGTGGCCGTTGTCACTGAGTCAATCATGGATGCAGAGCTTGCCTGGGCTGGCAATGACCGATTGCTGCGGACTTCGTCAAGCATGCCGGGCGATGCATCATCCGGGGGCAGTTGTGCTGGTTGTGATGCTGCCAGCGGTGCAACTGGAGTCTGGCTCGACTGAGAGAACATTTCCAGCGCGATATTTCCTGCCAGAAGAACTGCCGCTGCCGCAGCAGGCAACCATCGCAGGGCCCTGGTGCTCAGTAAGCCAGCGCGGATGACAGTTTTGCCGCTGCCGTTATCGCTCCAGTGTCCAGCAGAGATACCCTGATTGGTATTGTTTGGCACGATAACAGTGCCAGACAGCGAGTACCCGCGCTTGGGAACGGTTTCAATCCGCACTGGCCGGGTGTCTGCATCAGGGTTGGCAGCGGAGTCAGTGACCGATGCAGTCTCCACCGCGAGCGCTTTGCGCAGATCGGAAACCGCACGGGTCAGGGAATTGTCGTTGACGATGACGCGGGGCCACAGGTATTCGACCAGCGTCTCGCGGCTGACCACGCGACCGGGCTGCTCCGCGAGCCGGCACAGCAGCTTCATCAGGCGTGGTTCCAGGGTGCGTTCACACAGTACCTGCAGGTCGCCGATACTGTGAGCCGACGTTCTGGCGCCGCCAGCCACCAGCGTCAGTGTATGGTGCTCGGGTGCCACCCACCAGCTGTTCAGCCAGAAGCCTTCAAGGTCAGACAGGCGTGAACTCTGTGTCTTCACACTTGCGTCAACAGAGCTGTTTTCGAGGTGACTGATAGTAATCATAGTAATGCTTAGGCATTGATCATGCGGCAAAGTTCCAGTTGTGAATATTTGTAACATAAAGGCGCTTATTTTGGCAGTCCTTCATCTGTAATCGCGCCAAATTCACGTTTTCTGGATGTTTTTTTCCGTTTTTCCTCAGTTATTTACTGACAGCCGACCGTATTCTGGCAAGCGTCGAAATATCAACGGGAGACGCAATTCATGGTCAAACTGAAGTCAGTAGCAAATATCAGACAGACAGGCGTTGCGACGCTATTACTGCTAGCGCTGCTGGTGGCCACCCTGGGGGGCACCACGCCATTACGCGCAGAGGTTGATGTACAGGGTCGCATGGCAGGCCCCATGCCATCCCTTGCACCCATGCTTGAACAGGTCACGCCAGCAGTCGTCAATATTGCTGTGGTTAAATCCCAGCGACTGCCCGAATCTTTCAATTTCTTCGGTGGCCCCTCCGGTTCGCCACCCGTGCGTCGATCGCGCGGCGCAGGTTCTGGCGTTGTGGTTGATGCTGAACAGGGACACATCATTACCAACCACCATGTAGTGACCGGTGCGGACACCATCAGTGTTGCACTGCAGGACGGCCGCGTCTTCGAGGCGGAATTGATTGGCAGTGATGAGCGCACCGACATCGCGCTGCTGCAGGTAGATGCTGATGGCCTGCAGGCACTGTCCTTCGTTTCCGCCGATGACTACCGGGTTGGTGATTACGTTGTTGCTATCGGTAATCCTTTTGGCATTGGCCAGACGGTGACCTCGGGCATCATCAGTGCGCTGGGTCGTGCCGGCATTAACAATGAGAACTATGAGGACTTCATTCAGACCGATGCCGCCATCAATGTCGGCAACTCCGGCGGTGCGCTGGTCGATCTCTATGGGCGGCTGGTGGGCATCAATACCGCTATCATCTCTGGCTCGGGCACCAACTCGGGTGTCGGCTTTGCTGTACCGGCCAATATGGTCAGCACGGTCATGGAGCACCTGATTCGTGACGGCGAGGTTCGTCGCGGTCAGATTGGGGTGATCATCCGCGACCATACGCCTGTGCTGGAGGAAGGCCTGGCGCTGGGTGCCGAACAGGGCGCGCTGATCATGCAGATCGCCCCGGACTCTCCGGCTGAGCGGGCGGGGCTGCAGGTGTCGGACCTGGTGGTGGCCATCGAGGGTGAGCCGGTAACCAGCAGTCGTGATCTGCGCAATGCAGTTGGACTGGCAGGTGTCGGACGTGAGCTGACGCTGTCTGTGATTCGTGATGGTCGTGCCCGGGATGTGAGTGTTGCCATTCCCGGTGACGGCAGTGCAATTGCCGACAACGGCGCCGGTGATGCAAACCAGGGGCGCGACCTGAATGACAATCGCTTCTTTGGTGCGCTGCTGGATGAGACATCGGACGGCGTTCGGGTGGCCAATATAGACCAGCGAAGCCCGGCATTCGCCGCTGGATTACGCCCTGGCGACCTGATCACGGCCTTCAACCGTCAACCGGTCGACACCTTGTCTGATATGAACGAACTGATCAACGCTGAGCCACGAGTCATGGCGCTGACCGTAGAGCGTGACGGTCAGCAGATTCTGGTGATCATGCCCTAAGGCGCAAGCTGAATCCCGCAAGAAGCATGCTGTGATGGGCATACAGCAGCATGTTGATAGATGCTCTCTGCCCGTTTCAGGTCAGTCGGTCTGCCGCCGACTGGCCTTTTTTTTGGCTGTCAGATGCCCAAAATCGCCCATTCGCAGGCCCACACTTGCAATATTTGCTTGTCATGGTATTTTCCATGGCAACTCGATTTCGCCCGGCAGGTTGGTATTTTGTTTTTGCCCCGAAAACCGTTCCATTACATTTCTTTGAATAATCCGGGCTTGAGGCGCGGCCGACTGCATCGCTCGGCGAGGCTGCTGGCGCCAATCATGCTGACAGCGATTGCCAGTCTTTCCATCTCCGGGATAACACAAGCTGAGGAACTGCCAGACGCCGGTAACTATCGCCCGGCAACTTTTCAGCAGTTGTCGCCTGGTCAATTACCACAACCCGTATCGCCGGCCGAGCAACTGGACTTCAGTGCTTACAAAAACTGGTTACAGGCCCAGATCAATGAGCTGGAGATCCCGGGAGTTGCTCTGGCAATCGTTTCTTCGCGAGGGCTGATAGACGTCCAGACGCTTGGTGTGCGCAGTGTTGCGGAAAATACAGCAGTAGACGCCCAAACGGTTTTCCGGATTGCTTCGGTATCAAAAACCTTTGCCGGCACGGTGGCGTCACAGCTGGTGAGCCACAATATTTTCAGCTGGGATGATCCTGTCGCTGGCATTCTGCCGCAATATTCGATTGGCACCGATCCGGCCACTCAGAGTATGACACTGCGTCATGTACTCAGCCATTCAACCGGACTGATGCCGCATGCATTTTCGAATATGCTCGATGCTGGTGTGGCCTATCAGAAGATTCAGGAAAAGTTTCACGAGATTCCAACAGTCTGCGCACCGGGTGAATGCTACGGATATCAGAATGTGGTGTTCTCGCTGGTTGCCGATGTCGTCGAAGCCAGTCTGCAGACCCATTATGACGATTTCGTGCGTGAGAATATTTTTGCGCCACTGCAGATGCGTTCGGCCTCCATGGGCTACGAAGACTATATCAATAACCCGTATGCCAGTCAGCCTCATCAGCGCGGCAGAGGCGGTTGGCGCGTCAGCACAACCAACCCGGCGTATTACACAGCCGGCCCGGCTGCCGGTGTGAATGCGACGATTGTTGATATGGCGCGCTGGGTCCAGGCCAATCTGGGTGGCGTGCCGGATGTTGTATCCCCGGAGCTGCTGGCCATGCAGCATACTCCGGTCGTGGAAACCCCCTACGGCAACTATTTCAACCGCTGGCCAAAGGTACAGAAGGCCTGGTACGGCCTGGGCTGGCGCATCATGGACTACGATGGGGTGAGGATTGTGCACCATGGCGGTGGTGTTCGCGGTTTCCGTTCGGAAATGGTGTTGATCCCCGAATACGACGTTGGCATGGTGGTGCTGTTTAATGCCACGACCTCGCTGGCCAATGACGTTGTGCCCCAGTTTCTTGATACCGTTCTGGCAGAAGTGACATCACAATGAATGCAACCATGGAATTGCTGCAGGCGCATCGCAGCATACGAAAATTCAAAGATCAGCCTTTGGCCGAAGGCCAGCTTGAGCAGATCATAACCGCCGGGCAATGCGCGGCAACATCCAGCTTCCTGCAGGGTGCCACCATCATTCGCGTCACCAGCCAGGAAAGCCGTCAGGCGCTGGCCGGGTTTGCCGGCAACCAGCCCTACGTAGCCGCAGCGGCCGAGTTTCTGGTGTTCTGTGCCGATCTGCGTCGCGCTGGAAAATGCTGCGAAAAGTACCAGAAGCCATTTTCGGGCGAATATACCGAGCAATTCATAATCGCGACGGTTGATGCTGCCCTGTTCGCACAGAATGTTGTGGTGGCTGCTGAATCGGAAGGGCTGGGTATCTGTTACATCGGTGGTTTGCGCAACAATCCCCGTCAGGTGTCGGACCTGCTGAAACTGCCACGTGGTGTTTACCCTGTTTTTGGCCTGTGTCTCGGGCATCCGGACCAGGACCCTGAAACCAAGCCACGTCTGCCCCTGCCAGTGATTCTCAAGCAGGATACCTATGATGACAGCGAGGATGCAGCGCTGATTGAGGATTATGACGAGGCGGTTCGTGAATATTATCGTAGCCGCACGGGCGGCGGTCACGGCATTTGCTGGAGTGAGCAGGTTTCAACACTGCTCAGCGAAAAATCCAGGCCGCATATGCGAGGATTTCTGGCCGAGCAGGGTTTCGACTTCAAGTGAGCTACAGGTGTCTTGCTGATCAGATAACCCGTTTGCCACGTAGCTCGTCTATCTGGGCAGCATCATAACCCAGTGAAGCCATGATCTGATCAGTATGCTCGCCCAGCGTCGGTGCGCGGCGTTCCACCGATGGTGGCGTCGCGGAGAGACTGAAGGGCGTCTTCATGACTGGCGCAGGCTTGTCTGCACCCGGATAGCTCAGTTTTTCAAACATCTGTCTTGCGGCAACATGCGGGTCGTCCAGCACCTGCTGGGGGGACATGACCGGCCCCGCAGGAATACGCGCCTTCTCCATGGTCTCGAGTACTTCGGCCGATGTGCGCTCCGCGCACCAGGCCGCCAGTCGTTCGCTGATCACCTCACCATTGTTGCCACGGCTGATATCGTCTTTAAAACGGGGATCCTCCAGCCAGTGCGGTTCGCCCATCAGTTCGACCCAGCGTTCAAACAATGGGCCGCCCACCGACTGCACCAGCACCCAGCCGTCCCTGGTGCGATAGGTGTCTGCGGGTCCGGAGGTCTGCGAGCGGTTGAGCGTGGCGACGCGATTGGGGGCAATCATGGCCTGTTCAATCAGCGTGCCGTTCATCATGGTCAGGGCCGTATTGAACAGCGAGGCTTCGACAACCTGGCCACGACCGGTCTTCTGTCGCTCAAGCAGGGCTGCCATGGTTCCGACAGCGCTCAGGCTGGCAGTGCCAAAGTCAATGAATGGTGCATAGGACTTCACCGGCTGATCTGGTGTGCCGGACATATACATGGCGCCAGACATGGCCTGCCCCAGTCCGTCAAAACCTACCCGATTGCTGTAAGGTCCACCGGTGCCGAATGCGGAGATCATGGTCAGAATGATATCGGGTTTTACTGCTTTCAGACTCTCGTAGTCCAGCCCCATGGCCCGCAGTGTATCGGGGGGCAGATTCGCGACCACAACATCGGCGCTGGCGACCAGCTTGCGGACAATCTCGCGGCCTTCCGGTTTCATCGGGTTAAGGGTCATGCCCAGTTTGTTGCGGCCCATCTGCATGAACAGGGCGCCGTCACCCGCATCTGATACCGGTGACAGGAAGCGGTCCTCGCTGCCCTGGACTTTCTCAATGCGGATGACCTCCGCGCCCATATCGCTCAGCAGGCTGGCACAAAAGGGCCCTGCAATATAGCGACCAAAGTCCAGTACACGAATACCTTCCAACACCTTGCTCATGATTTCTTCTTCCTCGGCTGTGGTTGACTCGAATGGTCATAAGACAAGCGCTCGATTTTACAGCTGCCTTTCATGGCAAGTCCATGGCTGTCTGTGCGGTATCTCTTTAGAGTCCTGGCTGCGCTAGTGTCCTGTCTGGTTAGTTCGCATAGTTTCAGAGTGATTGTCAGCTGCCAGGACACTAGTCAGGTGTTTGCATTACAATCAGGGTCCGGTTCACACAGGAGTATTGCTAATGAAGAGACTAATCGCGCGACAGATGAGCATGTTTGCGCTGATCGCTGCCGGCCTGCTTGCCGTGTCAGCCCAGTCAGCGGAACACCCGGGTTATGAGCACGATCCAGGCCGCAGCCAGGGGGGAATCGGCAAGTTCTACATGGGTCGCGAGATTTCCGGTGTGATGGGGCATCAGGGGGCCGGCTGGCTGGAGCGCACCCAGCGCACGCATGAAGAAATGCCAGATGAAGTGGTCGCCAATATGAATCTGGAAGCTGACGATGTGGTGGCAGACATCGGCGCAGGCACCGGTTATTTCTCCTTCCGTATGGCACAGCAGGTACCTCAGGGCAAGGTGCTAGCGGTTGATATTCAGCCAGAAATGCTGGCCATCATCGAGCAACGCAAGGCAGAGACTGGGCTGGATAATGTGGAAATGGTGCTGGGTGAAGTGGATAACCCGCGTCTGGAGCCCAATAGCGTCGATGCTGTGCTACTGGTTGACGCCTACCATGAGTTTTCGCACCCGTTTGAAATGATGCAGGTCATCTATGATGCGATGCGTCCGGGTGGTCGTATATTTCTGGTTGAATATCGCGCAGAAGACGATACGGTGCCAATTCGCCCGCTTCACAAGATGAGCGTGGAACAGGTCGTGCGGGAGATGAGTGTGTTTGGCCTGGAATGGGACGATACGCTGGACTTTCTGCCCTGGCAGCATATGTTCATATTCTCCAAACCAGAGTCCTGATTCGGGTCGGCGCTGTACCTGAGGGTTCAGCGCCGCCAGGTCCGGCTGGCTGATCCGGTTCTGAACTTCAGGGACAGGACCGGATCTTCCTTCAGAATGTTGTTCTTACCTTCAGCGCCAGTTTCTGGCCAGCACTCCAGCAGGCATCCTCGAGTTCACGGATCTGACCAGATGCAGTCGTACCATCATAACGAACCCGGTTTCGACACCACTCATCACCCAGTGTGTTGTTTGATTCCAGACGGAACGTTACATCATCAAACATCACAGTGGATACAAACATGGTCAGACTGGTTGGATCATGTGACCAGTCGATGCTGCTGATGTCGACATTGCGATTGCCGCCATTCAATGGCATGCCGTAATTAAAGCCGTAATTGAAATTCCAGCGCGTAACATCATGCTGGAATCCCAGCTCAAAACGTCCCCGACCGTTAATGCGCTCAGTTGTGCCAAGCAAGGCGTCAGTCACTTCCGAGTCGAACAGATACAGGCTGGAGGAAATCAGCGCATCCGGCAGGCCCAGCATGTTCAGTCGTGTACTGCCATCGAGATAAACACCCCATCGTTTGGCATCTCCGATATTGCCGGCAGCCGAGATTGGGGAGCTGGGGTTTACGGTCGCGTCAACGCGGCCGATCTGGTCTTCCAGGTCGCGCAGGAAAAATCGTGAGCTGACTACCCCTGTTTCATTGGGCAGGCGATACTCAAACGTCAGTTCATAACGCACTTCCTGGGTCGGCACCAGGTCAGGGTTGCCGGCATTGGCGTCCTGCTCATTATCCGATGTGTTGGCGGTGGCCGAGAAATTCTCGAAGCTCAGCTGCTGCACTTGCTTGCCAACAGTTGCACGCAGCTGCAGGGCATCAGTAATGTTGAAACGATAGTCAACAGACGGCTTGATGAAACTGAACTGGCGCGAATTGCTGGCACTGCCGGACAGAGAGATCTCAGAGGTCTCATACTCAACACTGCTTTCCAGCGTCATACGGTCATTGAGAGTCCAGTTGTGAACGGCAAAGCCTTCGTAGCGCATTTCTTCAACAGTAGAGCCCAGGTTGGAGACGCCCAGTGCCGGGCGCAGGCCTCCGAATTCTGGTGATGGCGCAGCAGAACCGCTGTCGCGACCGATCAGCAGCGCTGAATCGAGAATGGTCTGTGCCCGTTCAACCCCCAGCTGCATGTCCTGCGTATCCGTCAGACCCCAGTTGTAGGTTGTCTGTACGATACGTTCCTGAGTCTGACGGTCAGAGTCAATAAACAGTGTCTTGCGCTCTTCGCTATCACGCTGGCCGGGTGAGTCGTTGTCGAATCGATTACGTGTGTAGTCGTTAGTGTCGCTGTTCACGATGAACAGAAGCAGGGCACGTGAACCGTCGGCGAAGGTGTATTCGTAGTCGCCACCGACTTCCCAGTTGTTGTTTACGTTATCGAACTGCTCCCGTTCCAGGCGCGTCAGTTGATTATTGGCGCCTGGCGCAAAATAACTTCGATCCACATCGACGGGGTGGTCCGCGGTGGCGTACAGTGCATTGAGCTGCATGCGGTGCTGGTCCACCTGGTAACCCATTATCGCGCTGGTCTGGTAACGCATGCGATCACGGACTTTATCTTCCTCCATCACCTGGGTGGGCGTCAGGTCTGGCGCATAACTGCGTTCCAGCCGGTCTTCCCGCCAGTACTGAGGGTCAGCTGCCGCACTGAGCATCACGCTGAGGCCGCCACTTTGGCGACTGTGTGAAATGGAACCGCCCGGCTGCAGAGAGCCATCAATCTGGCGATCAGTACTGAGTTCCATGGAGGTGGAGGCGCGCGCTCCGCTGTCCTGCAGAACAACATTGACCACCTGGCCAGAGCCACGAACCGCAAGTTCGCCAGAGGTGCCACGAATAATTTCAATACGTTCTACTTCACGGGCCGCGATACGGCTCAGCTGATCTCTTGGAGAATTGTCCTTGCCGGCCAGACGCTGGCCGTTAATCAGCAGATCGCCGCCACTGCCAAGACCCCGGCCGCCGGAATTGCCACTGATGCTGACACCAGGTATACGGTCTATCATGTCGTTGACCGACACAGGATTGTAAGGCTGAAAAAACGAGGCGGGGTAAATAACGGTGGACGATTCGTCCTGTGCTTCGAGATCTGGATTCTGCTCGGTGGCGTAGGCAAGGTTAACCAGCGCGCCCAGACTGAATGCAACCAGACTGAGTGCACTGGCACGAATTACAGGCGAGATAATGATCTTGCGCGTCATGAATACTCCAAAAAGATGCGGCGATTCGGTTTAGTCGTGGAACGGATCTATGGGGTGTGATTTAGAATAATCCGAATATTATCAAAAAAATGCATCGCACTGTTGTGACAATTTGTGAGATTCTGGGGGCGAATTGCCATATTGTGGGCATAATTCTGGCAGGCTGCCTTTGGCGGCAATGGAGGAATTTGAATGCAGGTTCTGATGACAGGCGGTACCGGTTTTATAGGTCAGGTGCTGGTTCGTGAACTGCTTGCCGCGGGCCACTCACTGACCATTCTGGTTCGCGATTATGCGGCCGCCAGAGTCAAACTGGGCGCAGGCCCGGAGCTGGTTCGCAAGCTTGATGAGCTAGGACAGGACGAACACTTTGACGCCGTAATCAACCTGGCGGGAGAGGGCATTGCAGAGAAACGCTGGACAGCTGCGCGCAAGAAAGTATTGCTGAACAGCAGGCTGGATACAACGCGGGAGATCATTCAGCTGCTGCAACGTCTTGATCATAAACCCGAGTGTCTGATCAATGCTTCCGCCGTGGGTTTTTACGGAACTGATCGTGATCGACCGCTGACCGAAAGAGACGGTGGCGGCAGTGGGTTTGCGCATGAGCTGTGTAAACGCTGGGAAGACGAGGCCCGCAAGGCAGAGTCGCTGGGAGTGAGAGTCTGCCTGATGCGCTTTGGTGTGGTGCTGGGGGCTGGCGGCGGCATGCTGGCGCGCCTGCTGCCATTTTATCGGTTCTGGCTGGGTGGTCGTCTGGGCAATGGCGAACAGAAGCTGTCCTGGGTTCATCGGACCGATCTGATAAATGCGCTGCAATGGGTTTTGCAGGACCACGAGCAGACTGGTGTGTTTAACGTGACGGCTCCACATCCGGTCAGCAACCGTCAGTTTAATGATACTCTGTCGGACCTGCTGCGCCGTCCAGCCGTGCTCCATCAGCCACCCGCCATGATTCTGCTGATGTTCGGCGAGATGGGCGACCAGCTGCTGCTGAAAGGGCAACAGGTCTTGCCGGCACGGCTTGAACAAGCCGGTTTTACATTTCAATACCCGGAAATCCATGGGGCGCTGCAGGCCTGCCTTTGCGATTTAGGGTTGAATTAAGGATAATACGCTGCCCATGTAAGGGCCATCACGCGTAATGCCGCACAAGTCAGGGGGAGTGAGTTTATGCAGCGCGAATCTATGGAAGTCGATGTCGTTATCGTCGGAGCGGGTCCTGCGGGTCTGGCGACTGCCTGCCGGTTGTTGCAACTGGCACAGAAAGCAGAGAAAGAGATATCGGTTTGCGTTCTGGAAAAGGGCTCAGAAGTCGGTGCTCACATTCTGTCAGGAGCGGTTTTCGAACCCGGAGCATTGACTGAACTGTTCCCGGACTGGCAGGAAAAAGGCGCGCCTCTGCATACTGCCGTCACCGGCGATGATATATATTATCTGCCCGGAGCAGAGAAGGCCGTGCGTTTTCCCGACATGATTGTGCCCAAACCCATGCGCAATCACGGCAACTACATCATTTCACTCGGCAATCTGTGCCGATGGCTGGCTGAACAGGCCATGGAGCTGGGCGCCGAGGTGTTTCCCGGATTTGCCGCTGCCGAAATTCTCTACAATGAAGATGGTTCGGTAAAAGGTGTCGCCACGGGTGACATGGGCGTTGATGCGAATGGCGAAAAGAAAGACGCCTTTGAGCCAGGTTTTGAATTCCACGCCAAATATACAATTTTCGCAGAAGGTTGCCGGGGTCACCTGGGCAAAGAGTTGATTGCCAAATTTGAGCTGGACAAGGACAGCGATCCGCAGCATTACGGTATCGGTCTTAAAGAAGTCTGGGAAATTCCGCCGGAGAAACACAAGGAAGGGCTGGTCGTGCACACTGCCGGCTATCCGATGATCGGTGACAGCTATGCCGGGTCCAGTGGTGGCTTCCTGTATCACGCAGAAAACAATCAGGTTTATGTGGGGCTTATCGTTGATCTCGGATATCAGAATCCGCACATCAGCCCCTACGACGAATTTCAGAAATACAAGCTTCACCCTGTTATCAAGCAGTATCTGGAAGGCGGCAAGCGTATCAGCTACGGCGCGCGTGCCCTCAATAAGGGTGGTTTGAATTCTCTGCCCAAAATGAGCTTCCCGGGTGGCCTGATCATTGGCTGTGACGCCGGTACACTGAACGCTGCCAAAATCAAGGGCAGTCACACAGCCTTGCGCTCCGGCATGCTGGCCGCCGAATCGATCATGGAGTCGCTCAAACAGGATGACGTCGCGACCGGTCAGGATCTGACTGAATATGGCGAACGCTTCCGCAAGTCCAGTCTGCATGACGAGCTGCATAAAGCCCGCAACTTCAGCGCCGGTTTCCACAAATTCGGTTTCTGGATTGGCAGCAGTCTGAGCTTCATCGAGCACAATATCTTTGCGGGTCATTTCCCAATGACCTTCCATGACACGACGCCGGACCATGCCCAGCTGAAAAAAGCCGATCAGTGTCGCAAGATTGAGTATCCCAAGCCAGATGGCCAGATCACGTTCGACAAACTGTCTTCAGTGTTTCTTTCTAACACTAACCATGTCGAAGATCAGCCCTGCCATCTGCAGTTGATCGACCCGGAAGTGCCGATCAAGCACAACCTGCCGCTGTATGATGAGCCAGCTCAGCGCTATTGCCCGGCCGGTGTCTACGAGGTTCTGGAGGAAAGTGATGGCACGCACCGCTTCCAGATCAATGCGCAGAACTGCGTGCACTGCAAGACCTGTGACATCAAGGATCCGGCGCAGAATATTCGCTGGGTGGTTCCTGAGGGCAGCGGTGGCCCAAGCTATCCAAACATGTAGGCAATTGCCTCGATTGCGGCTGGCTTGCTGGAATGAAACTTCAGAATTGACGGTCTGATATCAGAGCGTCGAGAATCGCTTTAATATGGGGGTGGCCATGGTGGGACGCCATGGCCGGGCGGTTTTCATCGACTCGCTCTCTGGGGAGAGAGGCGGGGGGAGAATGAAGTTGCTAGCATCGTTGTCACTATCAAGTCCATCCGCGCTGGTCGAGCGCGCCCTGAGATCTGTTGCCATGGCAGGTTTGGCGATCTCACTGGCTGGTTGCCAGATATTCAATCTCAATCCTGATTTCGAGCCCGACCCACAACTGGAACGGCGCATCCTGGGCGAACGACCTGTGGCTGTGCCCGACGTGGGGCTGCTGGATATGGACCCGGCGCTGCAGGCCTATCTCGACGAACATGTGGACGACAGGCTAAGCGGCTGGGACCTGGTGAATCGCCTGCAGGAGTTGCTGTTCGCCCCTGAGTATCTGAATATCCAGTATGATGATGCGGCCAATCTGACTGCTGCACAGGCGTTTCAGGAGCGACGTGCCAATTGCCTGTCACTGGTTGGCCTGTACATCACCATGGCGCGGCACTTTGGCCTTCAGGTGAACTACCAGACTGTGCAGGTCAGACCGGTCTGGGACCGACGGGGCGAGATTCTGATACTCAGTGAGCACGTTAACGCACTGGGTCGTCTGGGTGTCTATGACCACTATATCGTCGATTTTACACCGCAGATTCGTCTGCAGCGCGACACCGCTCAGCAGGTCAGCGATGAAGAGGCGCTGGCGCTGTATTTCAACAACATGGCAGTGGAGAGTCTGCTGGAGAACGACCTGCAGCAGGCGCTGCAATATGGTCGCTACGCTATCGTCACCGACCCGGAGCTGGATATCGCCTGGAACACTCTGGGCAGCATTCTGAACCGCCAGCAAGCCTTTGAACTCGCTGAATACAGCTATCAGCGGGCAGCATCACTGAACCGCAGCAGTGCCAGTGTCATCAACAACCTGGCGCGATTCTATTCCCTGCAGGGTAATGAGGAAGAAGCCGAACGTTATCGGCGCGCGGTGCAGGCCTATAATCAGCGCAATCCCTACTTTCACTACGTGCAGGGAAACATTGCATTCGAGCAGGAGAACTTCGAGCAGGCGCTGACTCATTTCCAGCGCGCCATTCGGCGCAATGATCTGGAGCCAGACTTCTACTTTGCACTCGGCAGCACCTACCGGCAGCTGGGCGACGAGGAGACCGCCGAAGAGGCGATACAGCTGGCAACCGCCATCCTGGAGCTCGGAGACCAGACCTACCGGTCAACCCAAAGTCGCGTACGCCGCCTCGATGGCCGCACCATTCTGCGCTCAAGCAGTGCCGGCATCCGCATCGAAGTTGCCAACTGATCAGGTGTTGGCGAAATCACTCCGAACGCCATTGTAGGTCTCGAGCAGTGCCTGTGCGGCTGGCTGCTGGGTGCTGTCACTGAGAGTTACGCTCGCCAGCATGCCTTTTTTGCCATCCATTCGTGCGCTGACACTCGCGTTGATGCCTTCGCGCTGCAGGTGTTCGGTGAGCACGATTGATGTAATCTTCTCCCTTAGGGCAGGCCGGAAAATCTTGCCAACGGCGGTGATGGGCATGGCCTCAATGATTTCCAGACGCTTGGGAATGGCTGCGCGCTCCTGAATATGTGCCTCACTGTAGGCCAGCAGCTCTTCGGCTGTTGTCTTGCTGCCAGGCTTCAGTACAACAAATGCCATGGGCAACTCACCGGCATAGGGGTCAGGCATACCGATTGCTGTAGCGCTGACAACATCGGGATGGCCATTCAGGGGTTCTTCGATGGTCTCGGGGTCGATGTTGTGCCCGCTGCGGATAATCAGGTCTTTCGCGCGTCCAGTCAGGTAAAGGAAGCCGTCTTCATCCAGATAACCCAGATCTCCGGTGTTGAACCACTCCCCATCAATCCACGCTTCGGCGTTATCTGCCTCGCTTTTGTATCCAGCAAACACCTGTGGGCCTTTGACCAGCACTACACCGCTTTCTCCCAGTGGACAATCCTTCGTGACCTGGGCGCCGTCCAGATGTGCTATACGAATCTGTGAATAGGGCAGGCGCAGCCCGACACTGCCGGGCGGTTGCTGATCCGGCGCACGACTGATCAGTGAGGTTGTCTCCGTCATGCCATAGCCGTTGGTGACAATCACATCGAAGTTCTCTTCAAAGCGCTGTTCGAAGGCGGGTGACAGCGGGGCGGCTCCGGAATTGATGCGGCGCAGCCTGCTGATATCTTCGTCGCCTACGGGAATCTGCGACAGCGCCGCGAGCACAGTTGGTACGGCAGAGAAACTGTTGGCTTTGAATCGGGCGACATGATGCCAGAGATTCTTGATTACCTCGGGGTTGCGAAAACCGGAAGGTGTCATCAGCACAATGCGATTACCGGCCGAGAACGCTCCAATACCCAGAATGATGACGCCAAATATGTGGAACAGAGGCAGGCCGCACAGCACCGTCTGTCTCCCCAGATGTGCGTTGAGGACACGCGCAAGCTGGCCCAGATAGGCCATATTGCCATGCGTAAGCTGAGCAATCTTGGGTTTGCCAGTCGTGCCGCCGGTGTGGAAGCATGCGGCGATGGTGTCTTTGTCTAGCTTGCGGGCGTGGGTCAGTGAGTCGCCCTGCTGCGCTGCAACCGCGCTGTTGTAGTCGATGGTCTTTACGTTGCCGGGCAGGTCCGTGCTGGCATGCGGGTCGGTCAGCCCCGGATGGTGAATCACCAGTACCGTGTGCACCTGAGGCAGGGATGGCAGTATGCTGCTCAGCTTTTGCCACAGATCACTGTGCGGTGACGGCGCCAGACAGGCCACCATGGTGGCACCTGCCGACTGTATGATCTCGGCAATATGCGCTGGCTCCAGCAGTGGGTTGATAGGGTTGGCGATACCCGCGACCTGGCTTCCCAATATCAGTGGGTGAGACTGCGGCAGGGTCGGCAGAATGATGGATACTGCCTGATCTCCCTGTAAGCCCAGATGGCCCAGCAGATTGGCCGTTTTTCGGGTCTGGCTTAGAAGGTCATTGTAGCTGAGAGTGACTGCAGGATCGTCGCGGCGTCCGGTAAGGATGAAATCGATGACCGGATCACTGCCATACTTTTCAGCACTTTCCTCAATCAGGGCGAGGGCATTGGTCAGCGGGAAGCGTTTAGCCAGGGGCTGTTTTTCGAATTCGATTATATCTGCCAGAGTATCCAGCATGGGCCGGGTCATGTTCTTATCATCTCCTTTTTTCCGGGTCCTGTAGTCCAGGTGTCGGGACGCGGGCGATCAGAAATGATTTAACATACCTGGCCGTGAAAAACTACTGTTCAGTCAGATAGTGTTGGAATCTGGCTCAGTTGACACGGGCGACGGCCAGATCACACATGGTGAGCATGGCGTCACGATAGTCGGATGCTGGCAGCGAGGAAAGTTGTGCGCGTGCCAGATCGGCCTGCTCATTGGCAAGCCGGCGGGTGTATTCCAGGGCACCGCTTTGCTGGATGATGCCAATTACCTCCGTCAGATGGTCACTGCCACCACTCTGCACCGCTTGGCTCAACAAAGCCTTCTGATCCTCGGAGCAGTGCTGCATGGCGTGGATCAGTGGCAGGGTTGGCTTGCCTTCCGCCAGGTCGTCGCCGACGTTCTTGCCCAGGTCTTCCGCATTACCATCATAGTCCAGTGCATCGTCGACAAGCTGGAAGGCCAGGCCGAGATGCAGGCCGGCACTCTTAAGTGCCTGACAGCTTGCTTCCGGCGCACCGGCGATCAGTGCGCCGCAGTGCGCCGCCGCTTCGAACAGCACAGCGGTTTTATCGCGGATCACCCGCATGTAGTCTTCTTCGGAGGTCTCAATGCGGTGCTTGTTCAGAAGCTGCATGACCTCGCCTTCTGCAATGGTGTTGGTCGTATCGGCAATAACCTGCATGATCTGGTGGTGGCCCAGAGCAACCAGGACCTGAAAGGCGCGCGAATAAATGAAGTCACCAACCAGCACGCTGGACGGGTTGTTCCATTGTTCATTGGCAGTCGGGCGGCCACGGCGCATGGCGGACATGTCGACCACATCATCGTGCAGCAGCGTGGCCGTGTGAATAAACTCTATGACGGCGGCCAGTTTGATCGGACCGTCATCCCGGGCGCCGCAGGCGCGCGCGGCCAGTAATACCAGCAGTGGGCGCATGCGTTTACCACCGGCGCCAATAATGTAGTGGCCAATGTTCTCTACCAGGTCTACCCGGGAGTGCAGCTGTTCGATAATGAATGCATTGACGGCGTCAAAATCGTCTGCCACAGTTGCGCGAATCTGATTATGCATGGGTATGTTGCTTTCGAAGTGCCTTACTGTTGAAGTGCCGGGATGCGCCGCAATGCTAGGGGGGCTGTCAGGCGGTGTCAAGCAACTGCGGTGGACAAAAGCGGGTTGATGCGCCTCAATCCCATAAACCTGTAATTAATGCTGCACAAACACTTGCTTGCAATCTCCTATTCTCGTAAAATGCCCGCCCTTAAAGCATCAGGCCTGAAGTTTCTGCCGGGCCCGGCGTGACCAAATTCTGGAGTTAATTATGTACGCGGTTATTGAGAGTGGTGGCAAGCAGCATCGAGTCGTTGAGGGCGAAACGCTGAAGCTGGAAAAAATTGAAGTGGCAACCGGCGAATCAATCGACTTTGATAAAGTGCTGATGGTGGGTGAAGGCGAATCTGTAAAGATCGGCGCTCCCTACGTTGAAGGCAGCAAGGTTACTGCGGAAGTCGTCGCTCAGGGCCGCGCCAAGAAAGTTACCATCATCAAGTTCAATCGTCGTAAGCACTACCGTAAGCGTCAGGGCCACCGTCAGTGGTTTACGGAAGTTCGTATTACAGGTATCAAGGCCTGAATGGGGCCGGGAGTAGAAAATGGCACATAAAAAAGCAGGCGGCAGTACCAGTAACGGTCGCGATTCCATTTCCAAACGCCTGGGCGTCAAAAAGTTCGGCGGTGAACACGTTCTGGCTGGAAACATTATTGTTCGTCAGCGCGGCACACGTTTCCACGCTGGCAAAAACGTAGGCATTGGCAAGGACCACACTCTGTTCGCAACAGCGGAAGGCAAAGTGCAGTTCGAAGTCAAAGGCTCGCGCAACCGCAAGTTTGTCAGCATCGTCACTGCCTGATAGGCAGTCCTCATGGTACGCTGCCTGTCGGGCGGTGTAACAGAGGTTTGGAAAGACCAGTGGCATGATGCGTCACGGATAAAAGCCCTGTCACTCGACAGGGCTTTTTTATATGGGTAGATTTTTCCCCACAAGCGAATGGGACAGGAAAACACGTGAAGTTTGTTGATGAAGCCGAGATAACCGTTGAAGCCGGCAAGGGTGGCAATGGCTGCATGAGTTTCCGTCGAGAAAAATTCATCCCCAAGGGTGGTCCCGATGGTGGAGATGGCGGGAATGGTGGCAGTGTCTACCTGGTTGGCGACGCCAATCTCAACACACTGGTCGACTTTCGCTACCAGCGGCGCTACAAGGCCGAGTCAGGTCAGCAGGGCATGGGCAGTAATTGTACCGGTAAGGCGGGTGAAGACCTGTATGTGCGGGTGCCCGTCGGCACCTCGGTAGTCGACAAGCATACCGAAGAGCTTATTGCTGACATCGCTGAAGCCGGCCAGACCGTTATGGTCGCCAAGGGTGGTTTTCACGGCCTGGGCAATACCCGGTTCAAATCCAGCACCAACCGTTCTCCTACCAAGGCAACCAAAGGCACCGAAGGCGAACTGAGAACGCTGCAGTTGCAGTTGAAGGTTATCGCCGATGTCGGGCTGCTCGGAATGCCAAACGCCGGCAAATCGACACTGCTGCGCGCGGTATCGGCTGCGCGCCCCAAGGTTGCCAATTATCCGTTCACGACCCTGGTTCCAGGGCTTGGTGTTGTTCGCATCGAGCTGGAACGCAGCTTTGTCATGGCCGATATCCCTGGCTTGATTGAGGGTGCTTCCGAAGGTGCTGGACTGGGTATTCGATTCCTCAAGCATCTGGCACGTACCCGCGTTCTGCTGCATATGGTTGATGCTGCGCCAGTGGATGAGTCGGATCCGGTCGAGCAGGCGCGTGCGATTGTTGATGAGCTGGCAGGCTTCAGTCCGACACTTGCCAGCAAAGAGCGCTGGCTGGTGCTCAATAAAGCTGACCTCGTGACAGAAGAGGATATTCAGGCGCTACAGCAAAGATTTATCGATGAGCTTGGCTGGGATTTGCCTGTTTACCGTATCGCTGCGATCAGCGGCACTGGCTGTCAGAAGCTGTGCCATGACATTATGCTTTCCGTAGAAAAACACCGTGAGCTGATGCAGGAAGATGAAAGTTATCGAGAGCAGCAGGAAGAGCGCGATCGCGCCATGGAGCTGGAAATTCGTCAGAGCGTCGAGCGGGCTCGCGCGCAGCGTGCGGCAGCACGTCAAAGCGCGGAAGACGATTTCGATGATTTTGATGATTATGACGACTGACGTGAATGAGTATGCAGCAATCTGAATCGATGGTTTCGCGCCGCTGGGTTGTCAAAATTGGCAGCTCCCTGATTACCAACAATGGCACTGGCCTCGACCGCAAGGCCATAGGCGAGTGGGTTGCCCAGCTGGTGGGGCTGCAGAAGCAGGGAATTGAGGTTGTACTGGTATCTTCCGGGGCAGTGGCAGAGGGTGTCGCCAGACTGGGGCTTAAATCACGTCCCAAGGAAGTCCACCTGCAGCAGGCGGCCGCCGCTGTCGGCCAGATGGGCCTGATTCAGACCTATGAAACCAGTTTTCAGCAGTATGGAGTCCACACAGCCCAGGTGCTGCTTACTCATGATGATCTTGCTCATCGCCGCCGTTATTTGAATGCCCGCAGCACATTGACCGGCCTGGTTGAAATGGGTGTGGTGCCTGTCATCAATGAAAATGACACGGTTGCGACCGCTGAACTGTGTTTTGGTGACAATGACTCGCTTGGGGCTCTGGTTTCCAATCTGCTGGGTGCAGATACGCTGGTCATACTGACCGATCAGAAAGGCCTGTATGAGGCCGATCCGCGTACGCAGCCCGATGCCCCTCTGGTCACCGAGGCCATGGCTGATGACCGTCGCCTGCTGGCCATGGCTGGAGGCAGTGGCAGTCTTGGTCGTGGTGGTATGGCCACTAAAATTACTGCGGCCCGACTGGCCGCGCGATCCGGAGCGCGCACCATTATCGCCTCCGGGCGGGAAGACGACGTTTTATTGCGCCTGGCGGCCGGTGAGTCGATCGGTACGCTATTATTGCCCAAAAAGCAGCCCATGGCGGCGCGCAAGCAATGGCTTGCAGGACAACTGAAAGTAAAAGGTCAGCTGACCATTGATGCGGGTGCCGAGACAGTATTACGGGAGTCAGGTCGCAGTCTGCTGCCAGTTGGTGTAGTTGCGGTGCTGGGGCATTTTGACCGCGGTGAGGTGGTCGCCTGTGTCAATGAGAATGGTCAGGAGATCGCGCGCGGGCTGGTCAATTACAACAGCCGCGAAGCCGAACAGCTGGCGCGTCAGCCGAGCCGGATAATCGAGAAGTTATTGGGGTACGCAGGCGATCCCGAGATGATCCATCGGGATAACATGGTCATCACAGACAACTGACAGACACCGTCCGAATATAAAACGAAATCGGGGACACTGCCGGATACTCTATATAGAGTGCCGGAGGTGTCCCCGATGCGGTTCTGTAAAGCTGTTTATTAAGCTTTCAGAGCCAGGATGGCAGAATTCAGACGGCTCTTGTGGCGAGCAGCCTTGTTCTTGTGGATGATACCTTTATCAGCCATGCGGTCGATGACAGGCACAGCCTTGTTGTAGGCAGCTGTGGCGTTGTCATAGTTGCCTTCCTGGATGGCAGCAACTACTTTTTTGATGTAGGTGCGAACCATGGAACGGAAACTGGCGTTGTGACGGCGTGCGGTTTCATTTTGCCGCGCGCGTTTACGGGCTTGTGCAGTGTTGGCCAACTGATGCTCCTTACGATACTGTCAACGTGTGGCAAAATTCAAGACGCGGTACTATGCCGATTCAGCTTCCGATTGTCAAGGCCGAATTCACGCTTATCAGGCCGTCTGCTTATGTTAAGCTAATGAATATGCTGTGTGATTGCACAGAACCCATGACCCAAGGAGTATGATTCATGAGTAAGATTGATATCGGAATCAAACAGGCTGACAGAGAGAGTATCGCAGACGGTCTCAAACGCTTGCTGGCCGACTCATATACCCTGTATCTGCAGACACACAACTTTCACTGGAACGTGGAAGGCCCGTCGTTTCGTGAGCTGCACCTGATGTTCGAAGAACACTATGTTGAGCTGGCGCAGGCGGTAGATGATATTGCCGAGCGTATTCGCACGCTCGATGTACCCGCACCAGGTACGTACAAAGAGTTTGCCCGTCTGAGTTCTATCAAGGAAGTCGACGGTGTTCCGTCAGCCAAGGAGATGGTTGATCTGCTGACCAAAGGGCACGAGCAGGTCGTTAAAACCTGTCGGGAGGTCGTCAGGCTGGCGCAACAGGGCGATGACGAGTCATCCGCGGCTCTCGCGTCCGACCGTATGCGCATTCACGAAAAAACTGCGTGGATGCTGCGCGCTCTCAACAAGTAAGCAGGCATTTGTTCTGCGGCGTCTGGTACCTGTTCAGAAGAACAGGTACCAGACCAGATAAACCAGCGCAAAGCCCGTCAGATACACCATACCCACCCAGGCCAGTACATTCATACCGCTGGAAATTTGATTCCCTCTCACCAGACTGAAGTTCAACCAGGCAAAGAATGGCGTGGTCAGAAAGGCCAGTGTCATTGCAAAGGTGAGCATGGGCCCCAGGGCCGTCTGAAAAAACAGAATGATGGCCATGCCTGCGGCGGACTGTCCAACAATCCAGGCGCTCAGCGGCCAGCGAGGTCGATCTTTGTCTTTGCTGCTGAGCAGGTGGAATGACTCGTTCAGTGTGCGGGCATATCCATCCAGCACCGCCAGCGTGGTACCAAACATGCACATGAACGCGATGAAGGCGATAAACAGCCGTGCCCAGTCCCCTATGGTTGCCGAGTACATGGCCACCAGCTGTTGCGCGAACGCCGCTCCGGCCATCTGAATTTCCTGCTCGGTACCGTGTTGCAGCAGTGCTCCCAGCGCCAGGAAAACCACCGCCAGTACTATGGCAACCGCATATCCCAGGTTAAAGTCAAAGAGTCCGTCGCTGAGGCTGACTTTAGCCAGCCGTTGCTTGGAACGCAGCCACATCGAATTGATCGCCGAGAGCTCGATGGGTACCGGCATCCAGCCCATGGTGGCAACAATAAATGCCAGTGCCGACAGCTGCCACGGTGATGGGCTGACATAGTCTGGCGGCGCCATAGGTCCGTTCTGCCAGGCAATCGCCAGTGCCACGAAGGTACAGACCGTGAGAACCAGCATCAGCACACGTGAGAGCCCATCCAGCACCCGGTAATGACCCGCCAGCAGAATCAACAGGCAGATAGCCAGCAACAGCAGACAGAGCAGCGTCAGCGACAGATTGCCCGGAATGAAATATTGCAGCAGGCTGGCCGTCAACAGCAGGACACCGGCGGTATTGACCACGGCCGCCAGCAGGTTCAGTAAGGTAAAGGCGATCAGCCAGCCACGACCCTTGCGCAGGTATCCTTCCACCAGGCTTTCGTCATTCAGCAGGGTGTATTGGACTCCAAAACGGAAGAAAGGATATTTGAGAATGTTGACGGCAACAATCAGCCACAATAGCTGCCAGCCAAACAGCGCGCCAGACTGGGTTGAGGCGACCAGATGTGAGGCCCCAACCGCGGCCGCGGCCATCACCAGTCCTGGTCCGGTTGCACGCCAGCGTTCCAGTATTCGAGATGTATCCATAGTTATTGTTCTTTGTTGTTCAGAGGTCATCGAGTTCAGCGCAGATCGTGGGTGCGTCGGAGTGTCCGGCAGTGCGATAATGCGCCAGACGCAGCATAATGGAATGCCGGGCGCCGGTACAGACTTTACAGGAACCAGTACGCTTTGACTGAACAACCGCCGTCCCAGTCGCAGGGGACCTCACCGCCGAAGAAGCGCGGACTGCTGCGCTCAAGCGCCGTCACCGGCAGTATGACCTTTGTCTCCAGAATTCTGGGGCTGGTGCGTGATGTGGTGCTGGCCCGTGCATTTGGCCCCGGCGATGGCGCTGATGCCTTCTTTCTGGCCTTCAAGATTCCCAACTTCCTGCGACGGCTTTTTGCCGAGGGTGCGTTCAACCAGGCTTTTGTGCCGGTGTTGTCGGAGTATCGCAATCAGCGATCACGCGCAGAGATTCGGGAACTGATTGATGCCGTTGCGGGTTATCTTGGGACTGTGTTGCTGCTGATCACAGTCGCCGTGGTGGCGGCAGCTCCCTTTGTTGCCTGGCCAATAGCCTACGGGTTTACTTCTGACCCTGAAAAATTTGATCTGTTTGTGCACATGCTGCGCATCAATTTTCCTTATCTACTGCTGATATCCCTGACAGCTTTCTGCGGTGCCATACTTAACAGCTACGACCGTTTTGCCGTGCCAGCTCTGACGCCGGCGCTGCTGAATTTTTCCCTGATTGGCTCGGCATTGCTGTTGAGCCCCTATTTTGCCCAGCCGGAAGTTGCACTGGCATGGGGGGTGCTGCTCGCCGGTATCAGTCAACTGCTGTTTCAGTTGCCATTTCTGGTGCGGCTGCAACTATTGCCGCGCCCCCGCCTGATCCGTCACCACGAGGGCGTGAGCAGGATCGTCAAACTGATGATACCCGCCATGTTTGGCGTGTCGGTCAGCCAGATCAACCTGCTGTTCGACACCTTTATTGCCTCATTGCTGGTGGCCGGCAGTGTCTCCTGGCTTTATTTTTCCGAGCGTTTGATGGACCTGCCGCTGGGCATATTTGCGGTGGCAGTGGCGACAGTTGTGTTGCCCAGCCTGTCCCGCCGACATGCTGATCGTTCTGTTGAGGATTTTGCGGCTCTGCTGGACTGGGCATTTCGCCTGATTCTGCTGATCGCAGTACCGGCCAGTCTGGCGCTGGTTCTGCTGGCAGAACCGATCATCATCACCCTGTTTGGCAGTGATAACTTTGATACCAATGACGTCATCCAGGTGACCAAGAGCCTGCAGGCGTACTCGCTGGGACTGGTCGCCTTCATGGCCATCAAGGTGTTTGCGCCGGGGTTTTACTCCCGCCAGGATACCCGCACACCGGTGCGAATCGGCATTATTGCGATGATCGTGAACATGGTACTGAATGTCTTATTGGTGTTTGTATTTGATATGGCCCACACAGGTCTGGCCCTGGCGACATCCCTGGCTGCTTTTCTCAATGCCGGGCTGCTGCTGGCAGGCTTGCGTAAAGAGGGTGTTTTTCAGTTTCAGTCAGGGTGGCTGGTCTTTGCGCTGCGCGTCGCCTTCGCCAACACAATGATGTGCCTGTTTCTGGTGTGGCTGGCGGGTGACTGGCAACAATGGCTTTCCTGGAGCACCTGGCATCAGGCAGGCCTGATGGCCATATTGTGTTTTGGCGGCATGGGGCTGTACGCGCTGATGCTGTTCATGACCGGAATGCGCGTGGCGCATTTTCGTCGTCACGCCTGATTCAGGTGCTTGAAACACGCTCCACCTGCCTTCATGATTGATAAAAGATAATTATTTGCTTGAGAGTCCATTATGTCCAAGTCAGCCAGCCAGGTCGAAAATCTGCATATCATCGCCAGCGAGGAGCTGCCGACGCCCGCGCAGTTGAAGAAGGAAATGCCATTGCAGGGCCGGGCGCTCGATACGGTGCTTTACGGGCATAAAAGCGTCAAGGATATTCTGGACGGCAACGACCATCGATTGCTGGTGATTGTTGGCCCCTGCTCAATTCATGACACAAAAGTGGCGATGGACTATGCGAGACTTCTCAAGCCGCTCGCCGAGGAACTGAAAGACACACTGATGATTGTGATGCGCGTTTACTTCGAAAAGCCGCGCACAACCGTGGGCTGGGAAGGTCTGATTTATGACCCCTATCTTGATGGCAGTCATCGCATTGAGCATGGACTGCGCATCGGTCGACAATTGATGCTGGATATCAATGAACTGGGGCTGCCTATTGGTGTGGAAGCGCTTGACCTGATCTCCCCGCAGTATCTGCAGGATCTGGTGAGCTGGACAGCGATTGGTGCCCGTACCACAGAATCGCCCACCCATCGCAAGCTCTCCAGCGGCATCTCCTCGGCCGTGGGTTTCAAAAATAACGTTGATGGTGGCTTGACTGTTGCCGTGAACGCCATTCGCGCAGCGTCTGCCATCAACACGTTTATCAGCGTTACTGATGAAGGCCGGGTGGCGGCGTTCCGGACCTCGGGCAACCCGCATTGTCATGTCATACTTCGTGGTGGCAAGCAGCCCAACTACCAGTCGGAGCATGTGCAGGCCTGTGAACAGGAGCTACGCAAGGCTGCGATCAAAGAAAACATCATGATTGACTGCAGTCATGGAAATTCCAGCAAACAGCATGAGCGTCAGGTGTCGGTGCTGGAGGATGTAACTAAGCAGATTGTGGATGGTAACCAGTCCATTATAGGGGTGATGCTGGAAAGTCATATTCACGCAGGTAATCAGCCCATTCCCGATGATCTGGAAGAAATACGCTACGGCGTCTCAATCACCGATGCCTGTATCGACTGGCCAGCAACGGAAGCTGCCTTGCGTGCCCTGTCGGCAGCACTCAAACCTGTATTGCCAGGGCGTCGATGACGGGCCCTGGCAAACAGTTCCTGGTGCACTCCGGGTTCAGCCAATCGCATTTCCCAGCAGCGTGGAAATGGTAATCAGCATCACCGCAACCAGTGCGATTGAACCAATGGCGATGCCCATGTTGCGCAATACAATTCTGTCTTCCATTTTGTAACTCCAGTTAATTGCCTGTCGGTGATGTCATATTGATACTGCTCAGGCGTACTGGAGTTGATCTGGATCAACGAGATCAGCAACAGATTTTCAGGATCGCTGCGAAAATTGATCGACCTCAAGCTTTTCACTATGATGAAGCTCCATCTCAAATGGTGGACACTTAAAACAGGAGAGCAGACATGGCTGGATACAAGAAAGTACTGATTGCCGTAGATGGTTCTGAGGAGTCAGCCAGGATCGTCGACAAAGGTCTGGCAATTGCTGCCGACAGCAATGCGCAGGTCGATGTCGTAATGGTATTCGAGCCCTTGCTGGGCAGTTATTCATTTGAACTGAACATGGCAGACTTTGAAAAAGTCCAGCAGGAACACCAGGCCCAGGTGGCTGAGAAAATGACGGCCGAGCTGGCCGTACGTTTTCCCTCTGTCAAGGCGGATCACATTCACTTCCTGCGGGGAAAACCAGCTACCGAAATCAAGGCGCTGTCTGAAAAGCTGGGCGTTGATCTGGTCGTAATTGGCACCCACGGCCAGAACCCGGTCAGGGCCATGCTGGGCTCAACCGCAAACGCCGTCCTGCACGGCACACCCTGCGATATCCTGACGGTCCGCGTCTAAACAGTCTGACGTTCCTCGTCTGAACAGAAAGTAGCTTGCTGGAGTGTGCTGGCTTGAATTTATCGAGTCAGCACCTCTGCGATGCCGCGAGTCAGGTAGTCAAGATTGCTGTGGTTGATGCCAGCGATATTGATACGGCTGGAGTCCACCAGGTAAATGCTGTAATCGTCAATCAGGCTGCGGACCTGCTCAACGCTGAGTCCCAAAAATGAGAACATGCCTTTCTCGCGCTCAATGAAACTGAAATCCCGGTCCACGCCCTGCGCAGTCAAAGCGTTTACCAGCTCGGATCGCAGCGCATTGATACGCTCACGCACCTCTTTCAGCTCCAGGTCCCAGTCCTGTTTCAGGGCAGGATCCTGCAGTATTGTTGTGACAACTGCTGCGCCGTGGTCCGGAGGCATTGAGTAAATGCCACGGGCGGTAGCCGCAATCTGGCTGGCCGCGGCGCGGGTGGCGTCGGCATTGTCTGTGATCACCGTCAACGCACCCGTGCGTTCACGGTACAGGCCAAAGTTCTTTGAGCAGGAGTTGACCACAATCAGTTCCGGCAGTTGCTCTGCCATCAGGCGGACACCAAAACTATCTGCATCAATGCCGTCGCCAAGGCCCTGGTAAGCCAGATCGATGAACGGTGTGAAGCCGTTTTTTTCTGCCAGATCGGTGACGCTGCGCCACTGATCCTGGTCCAGATCGGCACCACAGGGGTTGTGACAGCAGCCATGCAGCAGTACCAGGTCGCCAGGGCCGGCTTTGTTCAGCGCCTGCATCATGTCGTCAAAGCGAATCGCGTGTTGCTGGTAATCGTAGTAGGGGTACTTCTCAATCTGCAGGCCGGCTTCGCCCAGCAAGGGAATGTGGTTGGCCCAGGTCGGATCACTGACCAGTATCCTGGCGCCAGGTTTAACCTTTTGAATGAACTCCGCACCAAGTCGCAGGCCACCGCAGCCCCCCGGCGTCTGGAATGTCACGCGTCGAGCGCCCAGAGATTCGCGCAGGCTATCACCAAGCACCAGGCCGGCGGTCAAATGGTTAAACGCTTCCTGCCCGGCCGGGCCAACATAGGATTTGCTGTCCTGTGTCTCCAGCAGTTTCTGCTCCGCAGCCTTCACCGCACGCATCACCGGCGTATTGCCGTTTTCGTCCTTGTAAACGCCTACACCCAGATCAATCTTGTGTGAATTGCTGTCAACGCGATAAGCAGCCAACAGGCCAAGAATCGGATCTGCCGGCAGACTTTTGGTGTTTTGGAACATGATGTTGTCCTTAGAACTGGCCGCGCAACTGTTGCGCCTTCAGGGTATTTTGGAGCAGGGATGCCCGGGTCATCGGGCCAACGCCGCCGGGCACCGGAGTGATATACGAACATTTTTCACTGACCGACGCGAAGTCGACGTCGCCAGTCAGCCGGAAGCCGCGCGGGCGGGTTTCGTCCGGCACACGGGTTATGCCGACATCAATAACAACGGCGCCATCCTTGACCATGTCGCCGGTTACAAAATCCGGTTTGCCAATGGCGACAATCAGAATGTCAGCGCTGCGGCATACCTCAACCATGTTCGGTGTGCGGCTGTGCACCAGTGTCACTGTGGAGTTACCCGGATTGCTGTTGCGCGACATTAGAATGGACATGGGAGTGCCAACGATATTGCTGCGACCGACCACCACGCAGTGCTTGCCGCTGGTCTCGACTTTATAGCGTTTGAGCAGCTCCATGATGCCGTTGGGCGTCGCGGAGATAAACGTTGGCAGACTCAGGCACATACGACCCACACTGGCCGGCGAAAAGCCGTCAACGTCTTTGGCAGGATCGATGGACAGGGTGACGCGGGTCTCGTCGATATGGGCGGGCAGCGGCACCTGGACGATGAATCCATCGATGTCATCGTTCTCGTTCAATTTGGCGATCTCTGCCAGCAGGGCTGCTTCAGAGACATCTTCGGGCAACCGAATCAGGGTTGAATCAAAACCCACCTGTTCACAGTCCAGCACCTTGGCATTGACGTAGGTCTCGCTGGCGCCGTCATTGCCGACCAGAATGGCGGCCAGATGAGGCACTTTTCCACCAGTTGCCTTGATCCCGGCGACCTGCTGCGCGATCTCGGCTTTTATCTGCTCAGCCGTCTGTTTTCCGTCGAGTAATTGCATGTTTCTGCCCCTGGCCGTTGACCGATCTTTGAAAGGTCGCAATCATAAACGAGCACTGCTTTCGTCTCAAGCG